>Ga0209064_1000028_pt1 | contig 298149 bp, 233 predicted proteins | sample Inofromicrocosms_FD_187498 | JGI IMG/M metagenome (GOLD analysis project Ga0209064, IMG submission 187498) | Mouse cecum microbial communities from Vienna, Austria - Inoculum for glucosamine and mucus D2O microcosms (SPAdes) (version 2) | ecosystem: Host-associated > Mammals > Digestive system... | reverse complement strand
GTTCTTCCTTAATACGACAAAGGTAAGAAACAGTCTTGAGTTGTCATAATTATAACTCCTGTTTTTTTAAATATGCGACTGCGTCGCAATCTTCTGCAAACTTAGAGCAAGGGCAAAAGCATAAAAAACACACAATACATAAACTGTAAATATCTGATAATTAATGCTTTTGCCCTTTCAGGGCGAGTGTGTACAATCGTGTTGTTCCCGGGGTGCCGCTTCGCTCTGCCCCGGGCTATGTGCTCGTTGCCCCGATGGGGCGCATCCATCCTATATCCGAGTGATTATGTAGTTTGATTCTGTTGACTAACTTAATATATTTATTTGACTATGATTCCAGAAATGAGCGACAAGTTTTGGACACCCTACCCAACGGGGCAACAAACACACAGCCCGGGGAGAGCGCAGCGGCATGTCACGGCGGCACTATGATAAAATGATGTAAATGAAAAACAAATTTAATGTCAATAACTTTACTGTTTAAAGTTAATAATATTACACCTTAAAATTAATAACTTTACCAAGTAATCTTATTGACTTCATTTTCCCGCAAAGCCACCATGACAATCCAACAAGGCCGTGACTGCAAATATAAACTGTAGCAATAGTAGACTGACTTTTCCGTGTTTTCAGAGCAATTCTATTTGGTATTACAAACATTTTGTGTTTAAGTTTTTACAATATACCTTGTTATTTTAGCGATTATTCCAAAGATTTTTTGTAAGTTTGCAACTGACAATCAAGCTACCTTAGGCACAACGCAGGAAGCACCGATGACACCAAAACCATCAAACGACAGAACGGAATGAGCAAAACCGACAATCTGCCTCGCAGGATATACGACCTCTATGCCGACGGCTTCCGCCATATGACAATAGGACGGACGTTGTGGACGATTATCATCATCAAGCTGGTGATAATATTTGTCGTGCTCAGACTGCTGCTACTGCCTGACTTTCTTGCCAAAAACGCCGGACAAGGCTGCGAAGACGACTATGTGGCTACAGAAATGATAAAGCGTGGCGAGACTGCAGGACTGTCCGGCCGACATGGAGACAATGTCAGCCCGGAGACCGGCAAAACCGGTCAAGACAACAAGAACCAAACCGATATACCGACAACTACCCATAAAAACAACAAAACAGAATAACACTTATGACAAACATTCTCTTAAACATCGACGCAGCCACTGTAGACTGGTCGAGAGCACAGTTTGCCCTCACCGCCATCTACCACTGGCTCTTCGTTCCGCTCACACTGGGCTTGGCACTCATCATGGGCATCATGGAGACGTGCTACTACCGCACCCGCAAACCTTTCTGGCGCGACACGGCCAAATTCTGGCAAAAGCTCTTCGGCATCAATTTTGCCATGGGCGTGGCCACAGGCATCATTCTCGAGTTCGAGTTCGGCACCAACTGGAGCAACTACTCATGGTTTGTGGGCGACATATTCGGTGCGCCGCTGGCCATAGAGGGCATCGTGGCTTTCTTCATGGAGTCCACGTTTGTAGCCGTAATGTTCTTCGGATGGAAAAAGGTGTCGGCCGGATTCCATCTTGCCGCCACATGGCTCACCGGGCTGGGCGCCACAATCTCGGCATGGTGGATACTCGTAGCCAACGCATGGATGCAGTATCCCGTGGGATGCACATTCAATCCCGACACGATGCGCAACGAGATGACATCGTTCATGGAGGTGGCACTGTCGCCGTTTGCCGTCGACAAGTTCTGCCACACAGTCACGTCGGCATGGATTATCGGTGCTCTCTTTGTCGTGGCCGTGAGCTGCTACTATCTGCTGAAAGGCCGCGAGAAACAACTTGCCGTGGCAAGCATCAGAATCGGAGCCGCTGTGGGACTGGTGGCGTCGCTGCTCGCCGTGCACACGGGCGACGGCTCGGCATATAATGTGGCACAGGTACAGCCGATGAAGCTGGCCGCCATGGAGGCACTTTACGACGGCGGCCACGACCAGGGACTGACGGCCATAGCCCTTGTCAATCCGTTCCGACAGCCCGACTACAAGACAGGAGGCGAACCGCCGCTGCGCATCGCCATACCCTACGGTCTGTCGTTCCTTGCCACACGCGACATCAACGGATATGTGCCGGGCATCAACGATATAATGCGGGGCGGATATATGCTCGAGAACAACACCCGCGAGATATCCATGGACGAAAAGATACGCCGCGGCCAGCGGGCCATACTGGCTCTGAAGGAATACCGCGAATTGGGAGCAAAGGCCCGCACGGGCGAACTGTCCAAACAGGAGACGGCCCGCCGCGAGATACTGCGCAACGGACTGCAGCAGAACATGCCATACTTCGGATACGGATATATCAAGGACAAGGCGCAGCTCGTGCCTTACATTCCGCTGTGCTTCTATGCTTTCCGCGTGATGGTCGGACTCGGCACGCTGTTCATCGTCTTCTTCGCCGTGGTGCTGTTCGTCGTTTTCCGCAAGGACATCACCCGCTACCGCCTGCTCCACCGCACCGCCATCGTGCTGCTGCCACTGGGCTATATTGCCAGCGAATCGGGATGGCTCGTGGCCGAATTCGGACGTCAGCCGTGGGCCATACAGGACATGATGCCTACGTGGGTGGCCGTGAGCAACGTCGGTTCGGGCAGCATCATGCTTACGTTCTTCATCTTCCTCGCCCTCTTCACCACACTGCTCGCCGTAGAGATTAGCATTCTGCTGAAACAGATAAAGAAGGGTCCGGAAAAGGAACTGCAAGAAATCAGCGACAACAAGTGACACATCAATCCACAACCGTTTATATTAACAATCTACATATATGACATACGAATTTCTGCAACAATATTGGTGGTTCCTCGTTTCGTTGCTTGGAGCCCTGCTCGTGTTCATGCTCTTCGTCCAGGGAGGCAATTCCGTGATTTTCTCTATCGGACGTACTGCCGAAGAGCGCCGCATGCTCGTCAACTCTACAGGACGCAAATGGGAACTGACGTTCACCACTCTCGTAACCTTCGGAGGTGCTTTTTTCGCCTCGTTCCCACTGTTCTACAGTACAAGTTTCGGCGGAGCCTACTGGCTGTGGATGATTATCCTGTTCTCGTTTGTACTTCAGGCGGTGAGCTACGAGTTCCAGAACAAACTGGGCAATCTGCTCGGCCCGCGCACGTTCCAGTGGTTTCTCGTTGTCAACGGCGTAGTTGGTCCGCTGCTGCTCGGCGGTGCTGTGGCCACATTCTTCAACGGTTCCAACTTCCTTATAGACAAGGACAATATGGTGAGCGGCATACAGCCGGTGATAAGCCGGTGGGCCAACTCCGGTCACGGCCTCGATGCCCTGCTCGACCCGTGGAACCTTGTGCTCGGATTTGCCGTATTCTTCCTTGCAAGATGCCTCGGACTGCTTTACTTCATGAACAATATCGATGATGAGGACATACGCTGCCGCTGCAGTGTACGCCTGGTAGGGACGGCCATACCGTTCGTTATACTCTTTGTGGCGTTCCTCGTGCGCACGCTTCTCAAGGACGGCTATGCCGCTGATCCTACCACGGGGCTAATTACGATGGAACCTATGAAGTATCTGAACAATCTTGTCGACATGTGGTATGTGTCGGTAGTGCTGCTCGCTGGTGTAGTATCGGTGCTCTACGGCATCGTGCGTACCATTGTCAGCCGCACATATATAAAAGGCATATGGCCGGCCGGCATCGGCACGGTGCTCACCGTTCTTGCACTTATGCTATGTGCCGGATGGAACGACACGGCCTACTATCCATCCGCCGCCGACCTGCAGAGTTCGCTGACCATATCCAATTCGTGCAGCAGCGAATTCACACTGCACACCATGGCCATAGTGAGCTTTTTCATACCGATTGTACTCGCATACATAATATACGCATGGCGGTCAATCGACAACCGTAAGATTACGAAAAAAGAAATGGCGGAAGACGAGGCTTATTGACCGGCTGTGCCTGTATAAAACGTCATACAAGCACCCATGGCTCTCTATCGGGCACATGGGTGCTTTTTATCTTCCATTCCTGAGGATACAGATTGTTGGCACGGTTTCCGATGTTCTTCACAAAACCGAGCACGGCATCGTGCCAGGCGACAAGAACAAAGCCCATCGGAGTGTCGGGCGGAAGGGCGACTGTCTCACGACGCAGATAGGCAACGGCCTGCGTGTATGTGAGCGGGACTACGGGAAAAGCATCAGGACAAAGCACCGAAGACAAGGCAAGAGAATGATTAGGAACGATATCGTGCCCCTTGACATTGCCGAGAGTGACGCCCGCCGAAAGAACACGGAGCGACAGAGAAGCGGCATCGTACAACCTGGCAAGATGCGGAGTAAGCGCCAAGACACAGACATCGGACTGCCGGAGAGCCGGCTCGATATGCTCATCTCCGGATACAAAAGATGTCCATCCGGAAACAATCTTTTCAATATCCCTTGACACCAAGGATGCAGCAATGGCCTTATCTTTTCGTTTTTTGTTGCCATTGTCATATTTATCCTGCACATACCGCTTCCCTTTTCGGAGGATTATAGGAGACTCTGCGTCAGGTGATTTCCGCAACACTGCCATAAAAAGACCTTCGCCACGGGTACATCCGGGGATAAAACGGTATACGGGAGCGGTAAAGTCTGCAAGCAGAGAACCACATATCCCCCACCCTTCAGACACCGGAACAGCAACCGGCATACCACCAAGTTCGTCGACAATCCACCTGATATTTTCCTCGTTCTCGGTGGCGTTGAATGTACATGTGGAGTATATCAGCAGGCCGCCCGGACGCAGACATTGCCAAGCATCTGCAACAATCTCACGCTGGAGCCGGCTGCAAGCGTCAACATTCTGCGGACTCCACTCTTCTACCGCTCCTTCATCCTTGCGAAACATCCCTTCTCCCGAACACGGAACATCACATAGAATCACATCGAAATCAAGACCCGAACGGACATAGTCACGGGGATAGTTGTTGGTAACTATTACATCGGGCGAGCCCCATTTCATCATGTTCTCGGCAAGAATATTTGCCCGGGCACGCACCGGTTCGTTGCTCATCAGTATACTACCTTCGGGTAAGGCGCTCGCTGCCGCAGTCGACTTGCCACCGGGAGCGGCACACATGTCTAGCATAAGTACAGGCGTAGAGACAAGACTGCGCAACACGTGGTGGACAAACATGGACGATGCCTCCTGCACATAATAACAACCGGCATGCAGAAGCGGGTCGAACGTAAAATCAGGACGCTGCGGAAGATAACGGCCGTCGCCACACCATGGAACATTTACGGCTGTGCCCGCCACCGAACGGCCGCGGCTCTTCAGCCTGTTGATACGTATGCTTACGGGAGCTTCCTCGTTGAGTCCGTCTGAAAAACGGGCGTATAGTTCGTCGCCCATCAGGCGGCTGGTATATCGGATAAAACTGTCTGGCAAGTTCATCGCATTCGTTTTTTGTCATTGAATGTTGCAAAGTTAGAAAAAAAAATCGCATCTTTGCAACTTATTCAATACTACTTACGTCTAACAGACAAATAAAAACAATATAAAGAAAGACAACAATGAAAAATTATCTTATAGCATTGGTCATAACGGCAGCCATGACGGCAAGCGCCTCTACAGTGCAACAAATGCACAGGCACACCCCGCGCACGACGATAACCGACGACGGACAGACAACAGACAACAACCGGAAAACCGCGAAAAAAAACACCTCCGAAGGTAATACTGACGCTGCCACGGTAAAACAAGGCACCACTGACACACACGATTTCACAGTTAAGAAGAGCACAAAGCACAGTGCCAAGGCAAAGAACAGTTCAAGAACAACGCTGACAACCGATACCGACAACACAGACGGGAACAACGATGGCATAGAGGCTTACTCTGATACATCGTCGACAAACTTTGACAGCATATACGGACAGCACCAATATTCATATCAGGTAAATATGGACGAGGACAGTCTCAACCATATGATGAACGGTTTGTCATGGATAAGCAGCGGCATGGTGAACACACTGCTGATACTGCTCATCATCTTTGTGATATCGCCCGTGGCTATACTCATCGTATTGTTCTACTTCATATACAAAAGCCGTAAGCAGAAACTGCAACTTGTAGAAATGGCAATAAAGAACGGACAGCCGATACCCGACATGTTCAACAACAAACCGTATGCAACATCCAACGATGACATTCTATGGCGCAAGGGTATCAAGAATGTCTTTGTCGGTATAGGACTGATGTTCCTCTTCGGCTTCATGGACATTTCCACAGGCATCGGTATAGGATTCCTCGTACTGTTTTATGGCGCGGGACAAGCTGTAATCGCCCGCACATCGCAAAAGAGACATGACAACCCGAATGACAGGAACAGTGTAAATGACAGCGACGATTTTGAGAATTTCTAACACCGCTGAACCATAACGGAAAAAACATCAAGCAGCAGACAGACCAACCGGAACTGAAAAAATGGACAAGCTGAACGACATAACCCTTGTCACACAAGTGGCTGTATTACACGACAAACGGGCCTTTGACAGGCTTGTGAGGAAGTATCAGTCGCCCGTACGACGGTTCTTCCTGAGCCACACATTGGGAAATGTCCAGCTGAGCGACGACCTTGCACAAGACACATTTGTCAAGGCATACGTCAACATAACGAAATTTCGCGGGCTATCCAGCTTCCAGACATGGCTGTTCAGAATAGCATACAACGTTTTCTACGACTATACACGCACACACCATGTCAGCGACGACATAGACACTGCTGTGGCTACACGGCCCGACACCGCCTCAACGGACAGCAACCTGAAAATGGACATATACGACGCTTTGGCAAGGCTGAAAACCGTGGAACGATCGTGTATAACACTACAACTGATTGACGGACAGCCAATAGACAAGATTGCAGAAATAACAGGAATGCCGCTGAACACGGTGAAATCACACCTATCGAGAGGTAAGGAGAAACTTGCAACATATTTAAAAAACAACGGATATGACAGATAACGACAACATAATTATAGAACAACTGTTCAGCGAAGCACGCAAGACAGAGATTGAGGACAACGGATTCAGCCACCGCGTAATGCGCAGTCTGCCTGATACTATCGCGCCAATATCGCGCCACACCATTATCATTTCGCGCTTATGGACGTTTTTTTGCGTGGCCATCGGTCTTGCGTTCTCGTTCGCTTTCCATTTTTGGGAACTGGCGGCAACATACATTGAAGTGTTTGTGCGCACATTGCCAACATACGACACGCCAGGCATTTGCTATGCACCGATGACCATAGTCATGGTTGTCGCATCTGCTTTCGGCATATACAAATGGGTAGACACTGGACGAATGCCAGTGTGACATAAGCAAAAAGGGGCTGCCGATATTTCGACTTTTCGAATATTCCGGTGAGCCAAACAAGGGCGGATAGGAAAAGAAAAAGGCTCATCCGACATTTCGAGTGATGCGACAGTCGTGCAGTGCATATAGCCTTAGTTTGAAATACCTTTCATCTCTAAAGCCATATGCATTGCGTTTCATTACTTTTATCTTGTTGTTTATCCCTTCTACTTTGGCTGTTGAGATATGACAATCATACCATGATAGTATTCCTCTTCTGTAAGCCAATACAGTCATAACCATCTTTTGTAACTGGGGTATTTTACTTTCCCTTGCCTGATCCACCCAATCCGCCAAGACCTTTTCCGCATCCTCCTTACATCCCTGCGCCCAGATTTCCCTCAGCTGTTCTTTCAGATAATAAGCCTTTGACAGAGGCTCGTTCATTGCCAGGGCATTTTCCAGCCTCGTCTTGTATTTCGAGTCATAGATGTCAGCGCCATTCCCAAGCAGCAGATATCTGGTTCCCTTGAGCACCTTGCGTTTGTTGATGTCCTTTTCCATATTATACTGCATTCGCCGTATATCGTCAAGTTTGTCATTCATCAGCTTTACAACATGAAAATGGTCAAATACGTGTATGGCATTCGGGCAGTTGTCAAGAACAGAGCTAATGAAAGCTGCGGACAAATCTGTTGCTACATATTTGATTGATATATTCTTGCGCCTTACCTTCTTCCAGAAATCCGCCAATGCTTCAACCCCCTTGCCTTCACCGACATAGAGGATGCGGCCACTGAGCAGGTCTACTACAATCGTCTTGTATATATGACCTTTCTTGACTGCGAACTCGTCTATGCCGATACATTCCACCCCATCAAGAGATGGAGGGGAATAGTGGCTTTCAAGATACCGTGAATGTATCTCTTTTACCATGTCCCAACTTATGTCCAGCCTTGCCGCAGCGTCTTTCAGGGTCATGGATCGCAATAAGTCTACCACATGTTTTGCAAAACGGTGGGTGTAGGAACAACTGCCTGTCGCAAACGGTATGTTTTCCTGTTGGTCGTAATCGCAGCCATCGCATTTGCACTTGTAGCGTTGAACTTTCATACGTATGATGATTTTCTTGCCTCCTATAGGCAAACCAAGGAAATCCCTTGTACGGTATCCGTTCTTGACCAAATTGCACTTTCCGCATTTGGGACAAGTCTTTTGAGGCTTTTTGCTTTGCACATGAAGAATAATTGTATTACCTTTGTATTCCTCTCTTGTACATTCAAGGCTATATAGGCCCCATGCATGATATAGAAAACTGCTGTTCATTTTTATATATTTGTTTGTGGTTATTCAAATATACAAAAACTTCGGCAGTTTTCTTTTATTTTTTTTATTGACTTTATCACTCGAAATGTCGGATGAGCCAAATAAAAGACTGTGGCATTGAAAGGTCGTTCATCAATGAATGGAGGGCTTATCTCACAGACAACAAATAGTTGAACATATAACTAATTTTGAAATATGGATAAAGACATCATAGCCCAAGAAATAAATGACGAATATCTGAAAGGCCATATATACTATGTCAGGGGAACTCGTGTAATGGTAGATACTGACTTAGCTAAAATCTATGGTTACAGCACCAAAGATTTCAATCGCCAAGTGAAGAATAACATTGAGAAGTTTGAACAGGACTTCATGTTCCAGTTGACCGATGAAGAGTGTGAAATCTTGAGGTGCAAAAATTCCACCTCAAGTTGGGGCGGTCGCCGATACAACCCATACGTTTTCACCGAACAAGGTATCTATATGCTCATGACCGTCTTGAAAGGCGAGCTTGCGACAAAACAAAGCAAGGCACTTATTCGCATCTTCAAGCAAATGAAAGACTACATTGTCGATAACCAGCCATTGTTAGGGCAAAGGGAATACCTGCAATTGTCCTTACAGACCACAAAAAACACGCAAGACTTGCTGGATTTGCGAAATTCTTTGTCTGCGGTGGATGACAAGGTTGCCAGCATAATTGACACATTGGGCAATGTCGTAACCAAATCGGAATTGGCGAACGTCATGCTTGATTTCAGCAATCCTTCCGTTAGAAGAGGTTGGCTGATACTCAACGGTCATCCCGTGGAATCGGATTTGGCATACCAACAAATTTATGGTACAGCCAAGAGAACCATATTCGTTGTGGATAACTACATTGGGTTGAAGACATTGGTTCTTTTGAAAGATGTTCCTGCCAATGTGAATATAACGATATTCTCCGACAATATCGGCAACCGCTTGCATAAAACGGAGTTCGATGATTTCTGTCGGGAATATCCCAATGTTACTATCTCATTGCATACTTCGGGCGGCATATTCCATGACAGGTATATCGTCATTGATTACAATACTGCTGATGAACAGATTTATCATTGCGGTGCATCATCCAAAGATGGAGGAAATAAAGTTACTACCATTACAGCCGTAACTGATGGTGGAATTTATCACCCGGTAATAGACCGACTTATTCAAAACCCTGCATTGACGTTGAAGTAAATCCAAGTCAAGATAGACGAATTTGGCTTGTTTCATATTTCGTTTCTTTCGTTCACGATTTCGGCGAAAACAACGAAATGTAAATTATTGAATTACAGAAAATTCCATTTATATTTTTGCGCCATCGTTCCAATATCGGAGCGGTGGCGCAATCATTTGTAATGCTGTCGGAATGGTTGTGTCGGGCTACTGGCAGCACGCATATATTATGACTGATTTAATGCAAATCATCTCCAACGGCACAGCCAATATCAAATTGGAGATTACGAGTGAAGACCTGCGCAATTTCTCTAACGAGCTTATCAACCGTGCGGTGAACGAGGTGGCAGCAGCTCTCAAAGCCACCAATGAAGATAGGTTACTGACACGTGAAGAAGTAAAAAGTATGTGTGGCGTTTGCGACACAACCCTATGGCTTTGGAACAAGCGTAATTATCTGAAAACGGTAAAGGTAGGAAACAAAGTGAGATACCGCTACTCTGACGTAAAGCGCATTTTGGGTGAAACAAATAGAATCTCTGGAAATGGAAAAATTTGATAACCAACTCATACCACATGAGAACGAGATTACCGAGAAAGTGGAGGAAGAGTATGTCCGAGTAGGGACAACCTTATTTCGTATTCTCAATCAGCCAATGATGAATGGTTCGTTCCGCAAAATGCGTGTAGAGTGGAAGATGAGCGTGTTCGGCAAGACCACAGCAAGGATGATGTGGCAAGTATTCCTAAATATGACGGTTTCTGCACGATGCCAAGCCATACGGACTACAGGCACAACGTGAACAACTTCTACAACCTCTATGAGCCGATAACACACGTACCTGTAGAGGGGGATTTCAGGCATATACAATCACTAATTGGACATATCTTTGGCGAACAGCACGAAATGGGAATAGACTATCTCCAATTGTTGTACCTGAAGCCGACACAGAAGTTGCCGATACTTCTCTTGGTGTCGGAAGAACGCAACACTGGAAAGAGTACATTCTTGAACTTTCTGAAAGCATTGTTTCAAGAAAACGTCACGTTCAATACAAACGAGGATTTCCGCAGTCAATTCAATGCCGACTGGGCGGGCAAGCTGATGATTGTGGTGGACGAGGTTCTTCTCAACAGGAGGGAAGACAGTGAACGGTTGAAGAATCTTAGTACGGCACACTCTTACAAAATGGAAGCTAAAGGGAAAGACCGTTACGAGGTACAGTTTTTCGCCAAGTTCGTATTGTGTTCCAATAACGAGAACTTCCCCGTGTACATTGAACCGGAAGCAACACGCTATTGGGTGAGAAAGGTACGCAAATTGGAAAAGGACGATACATCATTCTTGCAGAAACTGAAAGACGAGATACCTGCTTTTCTATACCACTTGCAACATCGGGACTTGACCACCAAAGAAAAAAGCCGTATGTGGTTTGCGCCGTCACTCATCCGCACGGCAGCTTTGGAGAAAATCATCCGCTGCAACCGCAGCCGCATTGAGCTTGATATGGCAGAGCTGTTGCTTGACATCATGGACAACATGCAGGTGGATGTGGTGGATTTCTGCATCAACGACCTGTTGGCGTTGTTCAACTATTCGATGGTAAGAGTGGAGCGCCATCAGGTAAGGAATGTCCTGCAACAATGTTGGAAACTGGAGCCTGCGCTTAATGCGTTATCTTATTCTACCTATCAAATATCTGTGTTGCCGGGACAGAAATATTCTGCTTCGCCCAAAAAGGTAGGACGCTTTTACACCGTTACCCGTGAAAAATTGAAGGACTACCGTTGAATTTGTTGAAAGTGATGAATAACAAGAGATAGCTTGCAAATAAACGCTTTATAAGTCAACAACATCTTCAACAAAGCTCAACAAAGGATATTGCTGGCCAAAAGAGAAAATTTTTCTTTTCCCTTTTGTTCGTCTGTAGTTTCCGACCATTCCGCTGACGGGCAGGACAGCAATGGCAACATAGAGCATTTCCAAATCATAGACAAAAAGAATGCAATAGCCAACGGAAGCCGCGCAGAGAGCCACAGAGAGGCGCAGGACGGCACGATTGACGGCATGGACGATACCGACACAGGCACGGTGAGCTAAGCGGCACAAAAGAGGGATTTCAGCGTTACTCCGTTGTCGTGGCTTGGCTGACTGGGCTTGCCCAGATATAGCTCACTATAACTTCTCCGCTGCGCTCCCGAAGTTGTGGGCTCTCCCGAGGGGCTGGGCGTTGCCCCGTCCTACTTAGGACGCTGCCCTAAGAACCCGGCAAGGACTTTCAGCCCTGTGCAACCCGACCAAAGAGTGACCCTCTCTTTGGAAACTCCGCTTAGTGGTTTCCACCCCTAAGAACCTGGAGCAGGAAGTGACACTCTCCCTGCACCCTCCGATTAGGACGCAGCCCTAATAACCCATCAATGAAACTAAAATACAGACAAACCTCATGGCACAGAAGACATCCATCAACATAAAGCCGTGCAACATCGGCAGCAGCGAGGCGCACAACAAACGGACAGCGGAATACCTCGTCAACATCCGCAAGGAAAAGTTCTACATCCGCACCGACCTAATGGCAGGAAATGAGACGTGGGTATCACCTGATTTCGGTGAAGCCACGTTGACCGACCGCTACAATCAGATAGCCGCAATGGTCAAGGAAAAGACGGGTCGGGCGATGCAGACCAAAGACCGTGAGCGAGTGAACAAAAAGACTGGAAAGGTGACCATAGTTCGTGGTAGCACGCCACTGAAAGAGGGAGTGGTTGTCATCAATAAAGACACCACAATGGAACAGTTGCAGGGCTTTTGCACAGTTTGCAACGAGAGGTGGGGTATCACTGCCCTGCAAATCTTCATCCACCGTGACGAGGGGCATTACGGAACGCCCGGCGACAATGCCACGTGGAAGCCCAATCTCCATGCCCATATCGTCTGGGATTGGATGAACCACGAAACGGGCAAGTCCTGCAAGCTGGACGAGAAAGCCATGAGCAATATGCAGACACTTTTGGCTGAGTGTCTGGAAATGGAAAGGGGCAGCTCAAAGGAGGTCACGGGAAAGGAACATTTGGAACGTGCCGACTTCATACTTGCCAAACAGAAACAGGAAGCGGAACAAGCCATTGCAGCCAAAGAACAGGCGGAGGAGGCTCACCGCAATATGGAGAAAGAAAACAAGGAACTGGAGCAAGTCAACCTCTCCCTTGGCGTGGAACTTGCCGGACTTAGACGGAAAAAGGCAGCGGCGGACAAGGAGAATACCGACAGCATAAAGTCTGGATTAGCCAACTTCTTCGGCAAAGGTAAGTATGCGGCTATCGAAAAAGAGAATGAAACGCTCCGTGCCGAGAACGAAAGGATAAAGCAGTCTTTTCCCATTGTCGTAAAGAACAAGGTTGATGAACTGACAAGAGCCTTGGTTGCCAAGAAGCAGGAAGCCGAAGCCCAGCGTGACAGGGCACTGGTGCTAAGCCGCTCTCTTACCATTGAACGGGACAAGGTGGTAAAACTTCTTCAAGAGCAGGAGGATGGCGAACAACGCCGCATAAGCCAAGCCGTCCTTACCGCCACAAAGGAGAAAGATAAGACCATACGTTTGCTGCAAAGCGCATTGAAAGCGAGCCGATATGTCCTAAACACATTGGCGGACTTGCTTTATAAGGCAAGCGAAGTATTTAGGCGAGCCATAGATGCTATTATCCATTTCGGGACAGAGCGGCACAAGTCTTTCTTTACCCCGTCCGAAGCTGCTAACATAAAAAGCGTGATGCAGGAATATGGAGATACTGCCGAACAGAAAAAAGCGGTCGGTGCATGGCTCTGTGATTATGCGGAAAGCCGAAAACCATTTGACGAAATAAAACATAGCCAAACACTCAAAGAGGTTGGCGATGTTGCTAATGGTGCTTATGACTGTAAAATTTACAAAAGGATGAAAGGTGTTCAACGATAATCAAGGCATTATAGGAATTAAATAATATTCATTCTTAACGCGATTTCCACGGCCGATGCGGTATTTGCGACTTTCAATGCAGCCAAAATATCCTGCCGATGACGATTTACGGTATGAACCGATATATTGAGATTATCGGCAATCTGCTTGCTTGACACTCCCTTGGCTATTAACGACAGAACTTCAAGTTGCCGTTGGCTAAGAATTTTCCGGTCACTTGCTTCATATTTTTCTCGCTCGACCACCTCTCCTGTCAGTACATTAAAGATGATTCCGTCTTGTCGGTCATAAGAGACGGGATATGGAATGTATGTACACAAACCGAACAGGACGCTCCCATCGGAGCTATAACCGAAATATCTCGTTGTATGCAACATTTTCACCCTCTCGTTACTTTCTTTTTTGTAAAAACTTAGAATACATGAAGCCGAGAAACAGGCTTTTTCTTTGACAGGCAGTTCTTTTATGAAGTTGAAGAAACGTAGTTCGAGTACATGACGTTCAATAAGTTCGTTTTCATCGGTTTGGCTGAATATGCTGTTCTCAAAGGCCGTATTATGGTCAATCGTATATTGAGGGAGATTCATTGTAGTTTGTCCGAATCTGCCAGCGTAAATGTGGCATTCGTTGTTTTTGAAATCAGACACTACAGCTATACCTTCGGTGGCAAGGGCAAAACCTTTCGCACGTGCCCTTGTCTGGGCAAGTAACAGGTCTGTATTCTCAATGCCTTCAAACGGTTGCTCGGTCAACAGCGATTTTAGTTCATTCTCTTGCTCTATCATGCCCCTAATTGGTTATTTTTAACCATTGTAGGTTTTTGCCTTTTTACCTAACTTTGCCGGCAAAATTATAAATAATAAATGAAATAATAAGATGAAAAAGACTGTTTTATTCAGCGCATTCCTTATAGGGTGTATTACATTAGTTGCTTGTCAGCAAAAGAACTCGCCCAAATTGGAGGAGGCAAATTTGACAGATAACGCAACCTCAACAAGTAGCCAGATGGCAGAATGTGAAATAAAGGTGGGTGATGTTACTTTTACCCGCTCCATCAATGGCGCGGACACATGTGTTAGCTTGTTGGCCGATGGGGCGCTGGAGTTCCGTTGCAGGGAAGGACTCGATTTCTTCTGCGACCCTAACGAGGGCAAGCTGTCAAACAACACGCTTCCCGTGTTGTTGATTCCGACAGACAATACCAAGCCATTTACCCTGACAGCCAAGGTCACCCCGGAAATCACAGCCGAGGGGCTTTACAATGCCGCCGACCTCTTTGTGTATGTCAACGATACACTTTGGCAGAAACTTGCTTTTGAACAGGACGAATATGGCAACCACCGCATTGTATCGGTACGGACACAAGGCACGTCCGATGATAACAACCATGACCGGATAGACGCAAAGTCGGTCTATATGAAAATATCTTCCGACACTCGGACTATAGCCAGCTATTATTCATTGGACAAAAAAGAGTGGCACATGGTGCGTCTGTACCGCAACTACTACCCCGATAGTATCTATCTCGGCATTAGCAGCCAGTGTCCGCAACGTGGCGGATGCACAAGCCGTATCGAAGACGTGACATTAAGCCATGACAATGTGGGAGACTTCCGCATGGGAGAATAACTTACCCAAAATAGATAATTAAAAATGAGTAAACGCATATTGATTTTAACCGGCAGTCCACGTAGAGACGGTAACAGCGACCTCATGGCTGAAGCCTTTGCACGTGGTGCGTCAGAAGTTGGAAACCGAGTGATGCGGTTTGAGGCTGCACATAAACATATTCAAGGTTGCCGGGCTTGTGACCAATGTTTCAGCAAGGATAACAAAGCCTGTATTTTTGACGATGACTTCAATGAGTTGGCTTCCTTAATGGCAGAAAGTGATGCAATTGTATTCTGCACCCCTTTGTATTGGTACACATTCCCTTCTCAGATAAAAGCTGTCATAGACAAGTTCTATTCCTTTATCATAGGCAAGAAGGATGTGCCTATCAAGGAATGTATGCTTATCTCATGCGGTGAACTGGATGATCCTCACGTATTTGACGGCATAGTGCGTTCTTTTGAACTCATTGCGCAAGACAGAGGATGGAAAAACAGTGCTCACTATTTTGTGAATAACGTCAGCGAGAAAGGCGCGATTTCACATACAAAGCATCTTCAAAAGATTTACGATATAGGAAAAGAATTTTGATTCTTAAATTTACATCGTTCGGAGCAATCCACAATTTTATGGCGACCTTAATGCGGTGTAAAATTAACAAGTAATTTTCATGATGAAGTGGAAAATCGTCTTGGCAGCGTTGCTTTTTATTACGATGTCGTTGGGAACACATGCCGAAAACCTGTTTGTCTCATTATTGGGAAAGAGCGAGAAGGAAGTTAACGAACGGATTGAGAAAATATGGGAACATTTCTTCACCCCGGCAGATTTAAGCTGCTATGAAGCAGGCGATGAAAAATCGGTCTACTATGAAGGTCCGGATGGCACAGCCTTTATCTTGGATACAGGAAACAATGACGTGCGCACCGAAGGAATGTCGTACGGCATGATGATTTGCGTACAGTTGGATCACCGTGAACAGTTCGATAAACTTTGGAAGTGGGCGAAACGATACATGACCTTTTCATCCGATTCCGCATGGGATGGCTATTTCTGTTGGCAGTGCAAGTCAGACGGCACCAAGATTGGAGGGAGCAATGCTTCGGACGGTGAGTTGTATTTTGTCACTGCCTTATTCCTTGCTTCTGAACGTTGGGACGAACCCCATTACAGTGACGAAGCCAACAAAATATTGGCAAAAGTAATGAATAAGAATAGCATAGAGAGTGGAGTTTACAATCTTTTTGACAGCGACAGCAGGTTGGTTACTTTTGTTCCCACTCGGACGGGGCATGGTTTTACCGACCCCTCCTACCAGCTTCCCGCTTTCATTGACAAATGGGCACGCACGGCGACCGCCAACCGTCCGTTCTGGAAAAAGGCTGCAACAGCAGCCCGCCAGCATCTCATCGCATCAGCAAACTCCATCACTGGTCTATATCCCGATTATAGCCAGTTTGACGGAAAAGCCTATGCCTGGCCTAATGCCACTTATGACACATCCTTATATATGTACGATGCCATCCGCTGCCCAATGAACGTAGGCATGGATTACTATCTTTGTGGGAAGGACAGGCGAAACCAAGAGACCGTTATGGGCCATCTGCTTGCGTTCTTCAAGAAAGATGGATTCAAGCACGGCCATTTCTCTCTAGATGGTTCAAGGGCTTTCGGACAATATTCTTGCGGCATGGCCGGTGCTAATGCTGTTGGCGCAATAACCCTTGCCCACTCAAATGTGCCGGAACAGCGCGAACTAGCTCGTGAATACGTTAAACGCCTGTGGGACGTACAACCTCCAACAGGCAAATTTCGCTATTATGAAGGTTTGGTGTATTTCCTTTCCATGCTGCACGTGTCCGGACACTTCTCGCTGGACTTCTAATCTGAAACGGACGATGAAAGCTTGTTGTATGAACAAAAAGCAATTCACAATATAAGCTGAAGATGCTTCAAAAACTATGCTGCCCATAGGTCAATCAGTACCTATGGGCTTTATAAAATCCGTTGACTCATATATAGTTTAACAGGTTTATTTAGTAGCATTCAAAAGCATTTAATATATTGATTAGAATGGCTGTACGGGAACAAATTGGGAACAATGGGGATAAAATAAAATTGGCCAAGTGTTGATTTTCAACGACTTAGCCAATTTGCTCGTACCCAGACCCGGGCTCGAACCGGGATGGGTTGCCCCACTGGTGTTTGAGACCAGCGCGTCTACCGATTCCGCCATCTGGGCGCGATTTGCGGGTGCAAAGATAATGATAATATTTGAAACTACAAACTTTTATAACGAAAAGTTATCAAAATCCGTAAAATTGGTTGCAATATCCATTATTTGTTTATCTATAATTACAAGAAATATGTATAACTTTGCAACATTGAAAATAACCATATTGGCAATAACACATAACACATGAGTAATTATGATTAAAAAGAAGATTTTTATTTTGGCCGTCGCAATGATGGCGACAGTGACCGGATTAGGCCAGTCGAAAGTGTACTTCACCAAGGAAATAAGTCCTGAAGCACTCGTAAGAATATATAACGCAATGGACCGAAAGGTGGAAGGACGCGTGGCCGTAAAGATAAGCACAGGAGAGGCCGGAGGGCACAACTATTTGAAACCAACACTAATACGCAGCCTTGTTGACAATGTCAACGGCACCATTGTAGAGTGCAATACGGCATATAACGGCAAGCGAAATACTTTTGAGGCTCACTGGCAGACAATACATGATCACGGGTTTGACTCGCTCTTCGCCGTCGACCTGATGGACGAACAAGGCGATCTGCGCATACCTGTCAAAGACAAGAAACACCTGAAATACAACATCGTGGGCAGCCACCTGGGGTACTACGATTGGATGATCAATCTGGCCCATTTCAAAGGGCATGCTATGGGCGGATTCGGTGGCGTGCTGAAAAACGCAAGCATCGGCGTAGCTTCAGCCAACGGAAAAGCATATATACACACGGCAGGAAAGGTACAGAGCACGCGCGAACTTTGGCAGAATCTGCCAGCACAGGATCATTTCCTCGAGTCTATGGCCTCAGCGGCACAGTCCGTACACGAATGGTTTGGCGGACGTGTACTCTATATCAATGTGATGAACAACATGAGCGTAGACTGCGACTGCGATTCACATCCGGCCGACCCAAAACTGAAAGACATGGGAATACTCGCATCCACCGACCCCGTGGCATTAGACAAAGCCTGTCTTGACCTCGTATTCAGCCACAAGGCAAAACCCGGAGACGACAACAAGCCGCTCATAGAACGTATCAACCGGCAACACGGCACATACATAGTGGACTACGCTGAGCAGATAGGTCTCGGCAGCAAGAACTACACAATAATAAACATCGACAAGAGATAGTGCAATTTAGCTTGTTTTTCTAATAAAAACTTAAAATCCTTGTACGTATCAATGAATTTTCGTAATTTAGTAAGCGAAATACAAACTTTGTTGATATGGATATGAACAACGCTAATTTTTGTGTAATTCTTGCCGGTGGGCGCGGCCGCAGACTGTGGCCATACAGCCGGGAGAAAAAACCGAAACAGTTTATTGATTTCTTCGGAACGGGGCGCACTCTTATACAAACCACATTCGACAGATTTGCAAAGATAATGCCCAAAGAAAACATATATGTATGCACGAATGTCGAATTCAGGGATACGATAGACGAGCAACTGTCCGACATACCGGAATCAAACATTATATCAGAACCTGTAAGCCGAAACACCGCTCCAAGCGTGGCATGGGCCAGCACGCTCATATACCAGCGCAATCCGAAGGCAAACATCATCATAACACCGTCAGATCTCTTCGTACTAAACGAGGAATCTTTCGACGACAACGTCGCCAAGGGGTTTGAATTTGTTGCCGGACACGACATCGTACTCACCATGGGTGTAAAGCCAACAAGGCCTGAACCGGGCTACGGATACATACAGGCTGGTGCGCCCTCAGATATGGAGAATGTATACACGGTAAAGTCATTTACAGAAAAACCCGAACGTGAGTTTGCCAAAATGTTCGTAGAGAGCAATGAATTCTATTGGAACACCGGTCTATTCCTTGCCAATGCCCGACATCTTGGGCGTGTGCTCCGCAAGCTCTTCCCCGAACAGATGGAACTGCTGACCGACAGCAAGCCCGACTTCACGCTTACCGACAGTAAAGATTTCATTGACAACCGGTTCTCGTCGTTCCCCAACCTGTCTATCGACTACGGAATATTGGAACGTACAGACAACGTTCATGTAATGCTGTGCGACTTCGGATGGGCAGATTTGGGCACATGGCACTCCATGTACGAATGTATGCGCAGGAGCGACGATGACAATGTGGTAATCGATTCGGACGTGATTCTCGAGGACTGCCGTAACAATGTTATAAAGCTCGACAAAGGCAAACTTGCCGTAATCAACGGCCTCAACGGATATATAGTCACAGAAAAAGACAATGTATTATTTATCTGCAAAAAGAGCGACTCTTCCGCACTTGTCCGCAAATACGTAAACGAAGTACAGATAAAATACGGAGAAAAATTTGTTTAGATCGGACCGGATACAGACAATAAAAAACGCGCGACAACATCACAAGATGCTTCGCGCGATTTTTTATAAGCAATCATCTTTATAAGATACCACCCTGTTTCAACCCGAAAGTACAGCCCGGCAGCTAATCTCCGGATTTCAATCCATACTCTTCTCAAATTCGGAAAATATCCTTTCCGAAATTTCCCGGAATTCTTCGTCGCCCAACTTCAGTTTAGGATTGGAGAAGAGCATATCCTTCTCTGAATTCATAGGCACAAGATGAATATGCGCATGGGGAACCTCAAGACCGAGCACGGCCATACCCACCTTTATACACGGAAAAGCCCTTTTTATGGCCTCAGCCACCTTTTTGGCAAAAACCGTCATCTCAGCAAGCTCATCATCAGCCAAATCAAAAATATAATCAACTTCACGGCGCGGAATCACAAGTGTGTGTCCCTTTACCAACGGATTAATATCGAGAAATGCATAGAACTTGTCATTTTCAGCACATTTGTAGCTTGGGATATCTCCGGCTGCAATCTTTGCAAATATTCCTGCCATAGCCTCTATTCTGTCAGTCTATAGAAATATTGTCAATACGCAGTTTTATAGTTCCGCGCGGAATGGTTATCTCCACCTCATCGCCGACTTTCTTGCCCAACAGTCCTTGAGCAATCGGTGTTTTTATAGATATCTTGCCCGCACGCAGATCTGCCTCATTCTCACTCACGATGGTATAAGTCATCTTAGCCTTTGTAGTGAGATTGGTCATCTCCACCTTGCACAGTATCTGCACCGAATCCGTGCTCAGGCGTGACGTATCGATGATTTTTGCGTCCTGGATGGCCAGCTTCATCTGATTGATTTTATCTTCAAGATGTGCCTGTGCCTCCTTAGCTGCATCATATTCGGAATTTTCACTCAGATCACCCTTATCACGAGCCTCTGCTATAGCGGCTGATGCCTTGGGGCGCTCCACGCTTTCCAAGCGTTTCAACTCGGCTACCATCTTATCGTAGCCCTCTTGTGACATGTAAGCCATAATTTCTTTTTTAAAGTTATTACTTATTCGTGTTTCCTGGAAAAGACATCAAAAAGAAAGAATTCCAACATTATCATTTGATGTCGGAATCCTCCATTTTAATCAATGTGTCTTGTTATTCGTTTACAAAGGTAGGCATTATTTCCGAATAGTCCAAACTTGCGAATGTTAAAAATCCTTTTACTTGTCACAAGTATAATATTACAAGGTGTATTATATATGCTACAAAATATGAAAAATGACTGTTTACACTTAAAAACACATTTTTTCCGGGCATCACTCCATAAAACCTACAATCACATTGATTTAAATCAATAAAGTGTCCGCTACACACTATTAATCCTTTAATAATATTGTTTTTATAAAAAATATACTTATCTTTGCATCGTGTTTTTCATAGTATTAGATTTAAGGTTAACAAAGGTTGGGTCTCAGCGGAGACCCTTTTTTATTTTTAAATTCTAATATTCATTTGAATACTGCCCCGCACATGACCTCATGTTTATAATAAACACATTAGATATCCCCCATACAAACACACATCCCAACATTGCACAAATTATAATAATTGTGCACGTTTAACCGCAATATGTGCATTTTTCGTATCTTTTTCTTTGCAGAACAACAAAAAAAGACTACTTTTGCAAAGATATACGTTCCTTAACAACCGGTATCATCATTAACAAAAAAGACCTTGATGACAAGGTTGAAAATATAAGTTTATACAATAACTAAAATAAATTTATGAGTTTAAAAATCGTTGTACTTGCCAAGCAAGTACCAGACACAAGAAATGTAGGCAAGGATGCCATGACAGCCGAAGGCACCGTAAACCGTGCCGCCTTGCCTGCAATCTTCAATCCTGAAGATCTTAATGCCCTTGAGCAGGCTCTGCGACTGAAAGAACAGAACCCCGGTTCAACTGTTGGCATCCTGACGATGGGACCTCCACGCGCGGCTGAAGTAATCCGCCAAGGTCTTTACCGCGGTGCTGACACGGGATGGCTGCTAACCGACCGTCTGTTTGCCGGTGCCGACACACTGGCCACATCCTATGCGTTAGCTACGGCTATCGGAAAAATCGGCGGAGCCGATGTTATCATCGGAGGACGTCAGGCCATCGACGGTGACACGGCTCAGGTGGGTCCGCAGGTGGCTCAGAAACTCGGATTGTCGCAGGTGACATACGCTGAGGAAATATTAAAATGTGAAAACGGCAAGTTGACCATACGCCGACATATCGACGGTGGCGTTGAGACAGTCGAAGCTCCGATGCCCATCGTAATCACAGTCAACGGAAGCGCAGCACCCTGCCGTCCGTGCAACGCCAAACTGGTGATGAAGTACAAGCGTGCAAAAGCTCCGTTGGAATGTACTGCTGACATGGCATATAAAGAACTATACGAGGAGCGCCCGTATCTCACACTGACACAATGGTCGGTAGCCGATGTAGACGGCGACCCGCAGCAGTGTGGCCTGAGCGGTTCACCAACCAAGGTGAAAGCCGTGCAGAACATTGTATTCCAGGCAAAAGAAAGCAAAACCCTGACAGGCAGCGACGCCGACATAGAAGGTATGATAAAGGAATTACTTGAAGAGAAAATCATTGGATAAGTTTGAAATATGGCTAATAACGTTTTTGTATATTGCGAAATAGAGGGCACTCAGGTACAGGAAGTATCGCAGGAATTGCTCACAAAGGGCCGCAAGCTGGCCAATGAACTCAATGTTGAACTGCACGCCATCGTTGCAGGAACAGGTATCAAAGGAGCTGTGGAGGAGCAGATACTGCCCTACGGTGTCGACAAGTTGTTCGTGTTCGACGGCGAGGGACTATTCCCCTACACATCGGCTCCCCATACCGACATTCTCGTAAACCTCTTTAAAGAGGAGAGGCCGCAGATATGTCTTATGGGCGCAACTGTCATCGGTCGTGACCTCGGTCCCCGCGTGTCGTCATCGCTTACCAGCGGACTTACCGCCGACTGTACACAACTGGAAATTGGTGACTACGATGACAAGAAATCAGGCAAACACTACGACAATCTGCTGTATCAGATCCGTCCGGCATTCGGCGGAAACATCGTTGCCACAATCGTCAATCCAGACCATCGCCCTCAAATGGCGACAGTACGTTCAGGCGTGATGCAGAAAGCCGTTTATGACGGTGAAAGCCGCAAGGAAGTGGTTTATCCCGAAGTATCGGAATATGTAAGCAAGGAAGCATATATAGTCAAGGTGCTTGACCGTCAGGTGGAGGAAGCCAAACACAATCTGAAAGGCGCCCCCATCGTCGTTGCCGGAGGCTATGGCGTCGGTTCGAAGGAAGGTTTCGACCTGCTGTTCAAACTGGCCAAGGAACTGCACGGCGAGGTCGGCGCGAGCCGCGCAGCAGTGGATGCAGGATGGGCCGACCACGACCGACAGATTGGCCAGACGGGAGTTACGGTTCACCCGAAAGTATATATTGCCTGCGGTATAAGCGGACAGATCCAGCACATCGCTGGAATGCAGGATTCGGGCATCATCATCTCTGTGAACAGCGACCCGGAGGCTCCCATCAACAAGATTGCCGACTACGTAATAGTAGGCACTGTTGAGGAAGTGGTGCCGAAGTTGATTAAGTATTATAAACAAAACAGTAAATAAAAAACTCCTCATCCCATCAAATATTATGGCAAATTATTATAGCGACCACCCGGAACTCGAGTTCCATCTCAGCCACCCGCTCATGAAGCGCGTTGTGGACCTTCGCGAGAAGAACTATGAGGATAAGGATAAATATGAAGACGCTCCCGTAGACTACGAGGACGCCATAGAGAACTACAAACAGATATTGGAAATAACAGGCGATGTCTGTGCCAACGTTATCGCGCCTAACTCTGAAGACGTAGACCTTGAAGGTCCGCACCTTGAAAACGGCCGCATGATTTACGCATCCAAAACATACGAGAATCTCGATGTAACGCGCAAAGCAGGCCTGTGGGGTATCTCTATGCCCCGCCGCTATGGCGGACTCAATCTGCCCAACACCACATTTTCAATGCTCAGCGAGCTGATTGCAGCAGCCGATGCCGGTTTCCAGAATGTCTGGAGCCTGCAAAGCTGTATCGACACCCTATATGAGTTCGGCAGCGAGGAACAGCGCCAAAAGTATATACCGCGCATCTGCGCCGGTGAAGGCATGTCGATGGACCTCACCGAACCTGATGCCGGTAGCGACCTGCAACGCGTAATGCTCAAAGCCACATACGACAAGGAAAACGATTGCTGGAGGCTGAACGGCGTGAAGCGATTCATCACCAACGGCGACTCCGACATACACCTCGTGCTGGCACGCTCTGAGGAGGGCACACACGACGGCCGCGGACTGTCGATGTTCATCTACGACAAGCGGGACGGCGGTGTGGATGTGCGCCACATCGAGCACAAACTCGGTATACACGGTTCGCCCACATGCGAGTTGACATATAAGAACGCCAAAGCAGAGCTTTGCGGAAGCACCCGCTTGGGACTAATCAAATACGTCATGGCACTGATGAATGGTGCACGTCTGGGCATTGCAGCACAATCTGTCGGTGTAGAACAAGAGGCATATAATGAAGCGCTTGCCTATGCCAAGGAGCGCGCGCAGTTCGGAGAAAAGATTATCAACTTCCCTGCTGTCTACGATATGCTCTCACGCATGAAGGCCAAACTCGATGCCGGCCGTTCGCTGCTCTATCAGACAGCACGTTACGTAGACATCTACAAGTGTCTGGAGGATATCGCACGCGACCGCAAGCTCACTCCCGAGGAGCGCACCGAGTTGAAGAAATACACCCGTCTGGCCGATGCATTCACTCCGCTGGCCAAAGGAATGAACTCCGAGTATGCCAACCAAAACGCCTACGATGCCATTTCGGTGCACGGCGGTTCGGGATTCATCATGGAGTACAAGTGCCAACGCCTATACCGAGACGCCCGCATCTTCTCCATCTACGAAGGCACGACACAGTTGCAGGTGGTGGCTGCCATACGCTACATCACCAATGGCACATATCTTTCAATTATCAAGGAGATGCTCGAAAATGCTGTTGCTCCCGAACTTCAGTCTCTGAAAGATCGCACCACAGCTCTCGTTGATAAACTCGAAGATGCCGTCAATACAGTCAAAGAATCCGGCAATCAGTGTGTTCAGGACTTCCTCGCACGTCGCCTCTACGAGATGACTGCCGACATAATAATGTCGCTGCTCATTCTTGATGATGCCACGCGCGCACCGGAACTCTTCGCCAAGAGTGCCAACGTATACGTACGCCACGCTGAAGCAGAAGTGAACGGGCACTACGGTTTCATCAAGAATTTCCGCGAAGAGGACATCGAATTCTACAAGGCTCAAGAGAAAGAGGCTGAGGAGGCTTGATAAAAACGCTTCATAAATACCAAAAAACGCGCGTCTTTTATAATAGGCGTGCGTTTTTTGTTATACCTTTATACTCACATAAACACCTAAAGCCCAATCATTAAACTCACAGCCGCCAAAATTCAAAATACATGCTTCGTCTCCACTGTGGTACAAGACCGCTGTACCAACAGTTCAAAGCCGTTGAACCAGCAGTACAAGGCTGCGGAACCGGCAGTACAACGGCCTTGTACCAACTTCATAATATCGGCATGGCCCTGAGTAAGCTATGCTACAAGTCCGGCATAACCATTGAGACAAGCCATGAAACAAACAAAAGACAACAGCATTATGGCCTGCAAAACAACTACAAAAGTATATCCCAAATGTACGTATCATCAATGGTGCGCACATTTGGGATATAACTTCTTATTACTTTACTTCTTTTTTTTGGGGGGGGGACTAATTTTGCTGTCATAAGTACAAAACCATACTCCCTTCAGAACAAATCATCAAATCCGTCGTCATCCGCCGCTTCCTTTGCCGCATCACGCTTAGGCGGATTCTTCAAATTGCCTTCCTTGTCAAACATGCCGTAGGTGGTACGCAGCACGATAAACTCGGTACGGCGGTTGAGCTGGTTGCATATCTCCTGCTGGTCTTCGGGCAGCTTTTTTATGTACTCTTCGGTCAATACGTCGTCCGCTTTCAGGAACGGAATCTTCTCGGTCAGCTTCTTGCGAATCGTCTTTGGTTTCTCCTTGCCATACCCCACCGGCGAGAGGCGGTCGGCGGCAATGCCGTGCTCAGTAAGATATGCCACCACACTCTCGGCCCGGCGCTGCGACAGCAACTTGTTGTAAGCCTCCGGACCACGGTAATCGCAGTGTGCGCTCAATTCGATGGTAACGTTTGGATTCTCGTTGAGCAGCTTTATCAGTTCGTCGAGAGCCGCGGTCGATTCCGGACGCAGCGTTGCCTTGTCAAAGTCATAGAAGATGTTGTCTATAAGTACAGGAGACGTGATGCTCGCCAACGGGAACTGAAGCACATACTCCTCCGATTTGCCTACCGGCTCCACGCGCAACTGCTCCTTGTGATTAAGGAATCCCTTGCACGTGCCAAGGAATACATAATCGACATTGGGATTGATCTGTTGCGTGAATGAGCCGTCACCTTTCACACTCAGCTTCAGATTGGTACCATCGTTGCCCACCATATAGACCAAGGCTTCCGGCAGTTCATAACCGTCCTGTTCGTAAACCCATCCCTTGACAGTCTGCACAATCTCCGGATTCTCGAAACTGTAAATATGATCCCATCCCTTGCCGTCACCACGGTTTGAAGAAAAAAAGCCACGGTTGTGCAGCCCTTCGAACGTCATCCCGAAGTCGTCGCCCTGCGAATTGAGCGGAAATCCCGGATGCTCAATCTTCCATCCCTGCATCACCGTGTCGGGCTTGGCTATGTAGATGTCGAGACCTCCCATGCCGGGATGACCGTCTGAAGAGAAATACAGGTCACCATTGGGACGGAACGTCGGGAACATCTCGTCGCCCTCGGTGTTTATCGGTGCCCCAAGATTCTCAACGCCACCCGTTCCGCTTGCAGTCAGCCGCACACGCCAAATATCAAGGCCACCCATGCCACCTGGCATGTCACTCACGAAATAGAGCCACTCCCCATCGGGTGAAACAGCCGGATGGGCATAGCTTGACAATGTGTCGCGTGTGATTTCGAGCGGTGTCGACTTGCCCCAACTGGCGTCTGAACGCGACGATGTGCAGATGGTAGCATAACGCGGATAAGAAGGGTCGCTGAGACACTGCGTGAGATACATCGTGCGACCGTCGGGCGTGAACGAACATACACCCTCATCAAAATCCGAATTAAGCTCCGAGTCGATACCCTCCGGCTTGGTCCATTTGCCTTTTTCATCCTTGGTTGATACGAAAATATCACCATTTTTTGTTCCGGTGATACCGCTCAGTTCGTCACCTTTGACATCGTTGCGCGTAGACGTAAAGTAAAGCTGGTCGTACTCGTCACCAGCAAGCATAGGCGAATAGTCGGCACGACGTGAATTGAAGAAGTTCTCGCGTTTCACCGTATACTGCGAACCGGCGTCTTTCCACTGCGGCGCCATCTCTGCCGAACGCAGTCCTACACGTGCACGGCGATGGTCGGGCATGCTGTCAAGCACAGTCTGAAAATGCTTTGCCGCATCCTTATAGTTGCCGTTCTTCATCAGCTGCTGTGCCAGTTGAAAATGAGTCAGGCTGTCTGTCTTCTTGTATCTTATGGCGTTGTTATAGGCCGCTATTGCCCGTTGCGTATAGTTTATCCTTCTGTAACAGTCGGCCAGTTTCAGCGCCCGCTCTCCCCGTGTGGTCCGTTCTTTGGCCGGTGTGGCCGAATATGCCTTCTTGTACTGCGCGGCCGCGTCATAGTACTCACCAAGGGCATAAAACTTATCACCCTTCTTCATTGCAGCGTCGGCCCCGCACGAGACAAGGACTACCAAGACAACCGCCATATATAATATTATGTATAACTTCTTGCGCATACCTTATTATATAACGCCGTTAACGACAGTTTATTGTTCCGTAAATATTTTAATCCTATTGTATAAGTTTCAAGAAGGTATAAGATGGTTGGATACGAGAAAATCGGTTATCAATCAGCCTTTTTCCAAAAATTTTATTGTATATTTCCTCTAAAGAAAAATATCATCTTCTTTATCCTGCCAGTGTATAATTTCACGATTTTATTGTATATTTGCAGAAAGATATTTATAAACAAAACAGGTTGGTATATGAAATTTCCTATCGGTATACAGAATTTTGAGAGTCTGCGCAACGACAATTACGCATATGTAGACAAAACAGCACAGATATACAAACTGGCCGTTACCGGCCGATACTACTTTCTAAGTCGCCCGCGACGCTTCGGAAAAAGTCTGCTCATATCCACGCTGGAGGCCTACTTCAGCGGCAAGAAAGACTTGTTTGCAGGACTGACCATCGAAAAGATGGAAAGCCTATGGACCGAATATCCCATCCTGCACCTCGACCTAAACTCACGCCTGTACGAAAACAAGGAATCTCTGCAGGCCGAACTCAACAAGCATCTGGAGATCTGGGAACGCCGCTACGGTGACGAGTTCAAAGACCGTGCACTCGAAGAACGCTTCTATCAGGTGATAATCAAGGCTTACGAACAGACAGGCCAGCGCGTGGTGATACTCGTGGACGAGTACGACAAACCAATGTTGCAGTCCATCGGCAACGAGATGCTTCAAGACGAATACCGGAATATACTCAAAGCATTCTACTCGGTACTGAAAACGCTCGACCGATACATACGCTTCGCATTTCTCACCGGTGTGACAAAATTTGGCAAGGTGAGCGTGTTCAGCGACCTGAACAACCTTAATGACATATCTATGGACCGCCGTTATATCGACATCTGTGGCATCACGGAAAAGGAAATACACACTTATTTCGAGAACTCCCTGCATGAACTGACCGATGCCACCGGCTCCGACTATGATACTGTATGCGACAAACTCCGTCAACTTTACGACGGCTATCACTTCACAAGCAACAGTATTGGGATATACAACCCGTTCAGTCTGCTCAACACTTTCAATAAGTCGGAATTCGGCGACTACTGGTTTGAGACGGGCACGCCGTCGTTTCTCGTGCATCTGCTAAAACAGTCTGACTACAATCTCAACAATCTGCAAGAAGAACTTGTATCGTCCGACCTGCTGAACAGCATCAACTCGATGTCGCAGAACCCCATACCCGTGATTTACCAAAGCGGCTATCTAACGATAAAGGAATACGACGAGACATTCAAAACCTACCGGCTCGGATTCCCAAATATGGAGGTAGAGAACGGATTTATAAAATATCTCACACCGTTCTACACTCCGATAAAAGAGAACGAGACCCAATTTTTCATTGTCAACTTCGTAAGAGACATAGAGCAGGGACGCCCCGATGCCTTTATGGAACGCATGCAGACCATGTTTGACGACACGAGCTATCAGATAGCGGGCCGTATGGAGATATACTTCCAAAACTCCATGTACCTCATCTTCAAGATGCTCGGATTCTACACCGAGGTGGAGCGCACCACGAGCCGGGGCCGCATCGACATAGTGATGAAGACCCGGAACTACATCTATGTGATAGAGATAAAACTCGACGGAACACCCGACGAGGCGTTGCAACAGATAGAAACACGCGGATATGCCGCTCCATTCGTCAGTGACGGACGAAAGGTTTATAAGATTGGCGTGAACTTCTCGTCAGCGACAAGGGGCGTAGAAGAATGGAAGATTGCGGAATGAACATAGTATTACAGTATTAGTTAACTAATGAAAAGATGGATACACTTGAATGGAAATACTATCTTGTAAAATGTGAAGTGCTTGCCATAATAATTCTTGCGCCATTATTCGGTGCTTATTATTTATCACAAACATCCGGATATTTCGATTTTTATCCTATTTCATACAATATATCCGAAAAGCTCCTGTCTAAAGATTTCTTCATATCGGTAAGTGGCGGTATGCACATGTACGACTGGTATCTGATAGTGATGACGTCAGTCATATTGTGCGTTGCCATATCTTTACATAAGGATAAAATACCGGTTATCAATAAGATATTTGCTAAAAACGACAGTGATACAGGCACCCTGGCACTATACCAACCGAAAACGAAACAAGGACATGGTACATTAAAGACCTCTTTAATTGTATTCCCTATCGGCATTCCGGTATTCACGTTTATAGGGTGTCTGGTATGCAGAATCATATATATTATCATCTTTTCAGTCAATAACATATATATCAGTGAACCTTATATACAGGACGCGACAATACAGGCATTAATGGTATCTGACTACAAAGAGGACCAAACTGGCAAAACAGAACAAGAGTATAATGTCATTCAAGCAATCACATATATAGACGGCAAGCAATACCGATGTGAGACAAAACTGAAAGCAAGCAAAAGTCCGACATGCGAGTACGGTCATTTCCCTCGTATTGGCGACACGCAAATAATGTATAATAATTCCCCGGAAGATTGTGAGATATGCCGTTTTCTAAACCTGGCACAACTCAACCGCCCTGGCGACACAATACAACTGAAAATATGCAAAGGCGTATTGGGCATACCCGTAGTCAAGTCATTCAGTATGAAGACCAAAAATACCCCCGATGAATATGATTTTTTACCGACAAGCAGATATCAGGACTAAAGGGAATGTATTTTTAATACATACCTTAGTACGTTTTAATGCACAAAACCATCAGAACATCTGCCTCCACCGGCATCCCTCCTTCCAGCGCGAACAGCCATAAGCAGCCTTGCCCTTTATCACCGGAGCGCCACAGAGCGGACATATCTCGGGAACAGCAGCAGAAGGCTCGGTAACAGATGATTCTGAGGTAGCAGCCGGCAATGTTTCCTTATCGGCTACCGTGGCAGGCTGTACAGCCGGTTTCGGTGCCGTCTTGGCTTTGGGCGCCATCTTCTTCTTCATGTCCTCCTCGGTCATCACCGTCACGCGACGTGCCGTATTGTCGGCCAGAACATCGCGAACAATCTCGTCAATCTGCTGTTTCAACTCTTCGATGAATTGTGATGCATCATACTTCCGATGCTCAATATCGCGCAATTTCTTCTCCCATATACCCGTCAGTTCACAACTCTTGAGCAGTTCTTCGCGGATGATGCCGATTAGTTCTATGCCCGTTGGCGTGGCTATCAGATTCTTTCGCTCACGCTTGATGTAGCGGCGCTTGAAGAGTGTCTCTATTATGCCCGCACGCGACGACGGCCGTCCGATACCGTTTTCCTTCAGGGCGGCACGCAGTTCGTCGTCTTCAACAAACTTTCCCGCCGTCTCCATGGCACGCAGCAGCGTCGCCTCGGTGTAAAACTTGGGCGGTGTGGTCCACTTCTCCGTCAGACACGGCACGTGCGGTCCGCTCTCGCCTTTTACGAACGGTGGCAGTGTGCGCTCCTCATCATCCTTTTTCGAGTCATCTTCTTCGGACTGCGTCAGCACATCTTTGGCGTATACCGTACGCCAACCGGCATCGAGAATGGTCTTTCCAGTCACCTTGAACTCCACGTCCTCCACACGTCCAAGCACTGTTGTGGTGGCAAACTTACAGTCAGGATAAAACACACTGATGAAGCGACGCGTCACGAGATCGTACACATGGCGCTCCATGTCAGTGAGGTTCATGGCAGGCACACCGGTGGGAATGATGGCGTGGTGGTCGGTAACCTTCGACGAGTCGAACACTTTTTTCGACTTCTTCAGCTTCGTGCCCACAAGCACACCGGTCAACGCCTCATAGCCGCGCAGTCCACGAAGCGTGGCGTCGCACTTGGGATAGATGTCGTCGCTGAGAAACTGAGTGTCCACACGCGGGTATGTAGTGAGCTTCTTCTCGTAAAGGCTCTGTATGATATTGAGTGTCATCTCGGCACTCATAGAGAATTTCTTGTTGCAATCCACCTGTAGCGATGTCAGGTCGTAGAGATGAGGCGGGGCCTCGGTGCCATTCTTCTTCTGCACCAATGTCACGGTGAACGGCTTGTCGGCAATGGCGGAAAACGACCGTTCACCCTCATCCTTAGACGAGAACTTGCCTTTGGTAGCGGTAAACGTAGTGTCGCGATATACCATCGAGAGAATCCAGTAGGCTTCGGGCTTGAAACTTTCTATCTCCTTCTGACGGTTGACGATGAGCGCCAACGTAGGCGTCTGCACCCGGCCTATGCTCAGCACCTGACGGTTTTGCCCGTACTTCAGTGTATAGAGGCGCGTGGCGTTCATTCCCAATAGCCAGTCGCCGATGGCACGGCTCAGTCCGGCGAGATATAGCGGCTGATATTCGGCCTGGTCTTTCAGTGTCTGGAAACCCTCACGTATAGCCTCATCGGTCATCGACGATATCCACAACCGGCGCACGGGACATGCGGCTCCCGCCTTCTGCATCACCCAACGCTGTATGAGTTCTCCCTCCTGACCGGCGTCACCACAGTTGATTATGCCGTCGGCATCCTTCATCAGCCGCTCTATCACGCCGAACTGCTTCTGTATTCCCTGGTCCTCTATGAGCTTTATGCCGAATCGTTGCGGAATCATCGGCAAGGCACTCAGGCTCCAGCGCTTCCACATCGGTGTATAGTCGTCGGGCTCTTTCAGCGTACAGAGATGGCCGAAGGTCCACGTCACCTGGTATCCGTTGCCCTCCATGAATCCTTCCCTCGACGCCGTTGCGCCGATGATACGCGCTATGTCACGCGCCACACTGGGTTTCTCAGCTATGCAAACTATCATTTTTTCAGAAGTTAAAGGAGTTAAAGGAAGCGGCGTCTCTCTTTGAATCCTAAAATAAAGACTAATATCCCAACGGCTCCCCCACGAGCACTACCGTATGCCGGCGGCGCGGAGAGTTGCGCAGGAAATGAATATGGTTGCATATACACTCCGGCGAATTGCAATTGTGGCACACGCCGTCGGCCTTGCAAGGTGTGCTGATGTCAAAACGTGCCGTGTTTATCGGTCCTGCCGTAGAGCGGGCACGGGCCAAAGCCGCGTCGACGGTCTGTGTTACCTTATTAAGTCCGATGACAAAGATGACATGGCTCGGGCCGAAAGTAATGGCTGCCACACGGTTGCCGTTACCGTCGATATTGACAATCACGCCGTCCTCTGTGATGGCGTTGGCACTCGAAAGATAATAGTCGGCACGGAACGCCTGCAGATATATCTCGACAGCCTCGGCACGGTCGACCGCCCGATCGCGGTCTAACAATATATACCGCCCGTCGTCGTGCAGCGCCCGCGTAAGTCCCATATCGCGCAGGGTCATCGAACCACCCCACGACACGGTACTGCCCTGTGGCATAAGTTCCATAACCTTGGCTATGGCCCCGGCCGATGTAGGACAGTAAAAGGCATCCATGTTTCTTCTGTTCAGACTCTTTATCATCCGCTGCGCCAACAGCTCGTTTCTTTGTTCTATAGGTGTCATTACCGTAATCATTATGTTTGTCAAGATGCAAAATTACGGAAAATCCGTGAGATTACGCCCTGCCGACACAGGAAAATTGCCACGACAACGCCACCGGATTTTGACGTTTCGCAGAATTATCGTAACTTTGTCAACCGAAAAAAGGGGCGCACGCACGATGGCAGATGCGGCTGCGATACATCATAAAACGACAAAAAAGAACCGATGAAACAATACTTAGACCTGCTCAACCGCATTATGACGGAGGGCACACAGAAAGGCGACCGCACGGGGACGGGCACGATGAGCGTGTTCGGACATCAGATGCGGTTCGACATGGAAGAGGGGTTTCCGCTGCTCACTACGAAGAAGCTGCACCTCAAGTCGATAATACACGAACTGCTGTGGTTTCTCAGCGGCGACACCAACGTGAAGTATCTTCAGGACAACGGCGTGAGGATATGGAACGAATGGGCCGACGAGAACGGAGAACTTGGTCCCGTATACGGACATCAGTGGCGCTCGTGGCCCGATTACAACGGCGGAACGATAGACCAGATTGCGGCCGTAGTCAGTCAACTGAAGACCAATCCCGACTCACGCCGGATGATTGTCTGTGCATGGAATGTGGCCGAGGTCGAACGCATGGCCCTGCCACCGTGCCACACACTGTTCCAGTTTTATGTGGCCGACGGCCGCCTGAGCCTGCAGCTCTACCAGCGTTCGGCCGACACGTTCCTCGGCGTGCCGTTCAACATCGCATCATACGCACTTCTGCTTCAAATGATGGCACAGGTTACGGGACTGAGCGCCGGCGAATTCATCCACACCACCGGAGACACCCATCTGTACCTAAACCATCTCGATCAAGCCCGCCTGCAACTCACTCGCACACCGCGCCCGCTGCCTCGCATGGCCATCAATCCGGATGTTAAGAGCATCTTCGACTTCCGTTACGAGGATTTCAAGCTCGAAGGTTACGACCCGTGGCCGCACATCAAGGCCGAGGTGTCAGTGTGACGACAAAACATTTTCCCGTCAACTCCTTTAACTCCCACAAATAATATGACCATTACCATTATAGCTGCCGTGGCCCGCAACCGCGCCATCGGCCACGAAAACAAACTGATATACTGGTTGCCCAACGATTTGAAACGCTTCAAGGCACTCACCACGGGCCATACCATCATCATGGGACGCAACACCTTCATGTCGCTGCCAAAAGGCGCACTGCCCAACCGCCGCAACATTGTGCTGAGCCGAACGGCAACCGGCTTCCCCGGCTGCGACACTTATGCGTCGCTTGACGAGGCACTCGCCCACTGCCGTGACGATGAGGATGTATATATAATAGGTGGAGCGTCTGTCTACAAACAGGCCATCGGCATGGCCCACCGCCTCTGTCTGACAGAGATTGATGACACTCCGGCCGAAGCCGACACGTTCTTTCCGCCATACGACGGATGGAAAGAAACATCGCGCGAAGAGCACGACACCGACGAACGGCACGCGTATAAGTACGCGTTTGTAGACTACATACAAGTTAAGGATTAAGAGCTAAGAGCTTAGAGGTATGATTAGCACGGATGAACAGAAACATCATATTCGTCCAAGCCACAAAACAACAGAGCCTATCATACCTCGAAACTCAAAACTACAAGTTCCGAATTAAAGAATTTATCGCGTCGCGGCACTGTTCCATGAGCCATTTCGGCGTGCTGGTGGCACCACATATTCCCACAGTATCTATTCCATTGAGCCATTCTGACTGTATCTCGTCGGGCCCTTCGATAAGGTGGCAGTTGGAATTTACGCGCAAACACTCGTTGAAAAGCACCTTGCCGTTGCTGCTCTTCCGGCCGCAGACAAAGAGGATGAGGTCATGACGTGTGGCAAAGTTGCTGATATTGGGCATCCGGTTGGCCACCTGCCGGCAGATGGTGTCAAAGCTGCGGAACGTGGCCGACGGAGCTATATGGCTCTGTATATAGTCGATGATGCGGTGGAACTCGTCAAGCGACTTCGTTGTCTGCGAATAAAGGTAAATGTCGCGTGCGAAGTCGAGCTTGGCAACGTCTTCAAACTGTTCTATGACAATGGCGCGGCTCTCCGTCTGCCCCACCAGCCCAAGCACCTCGGCATGGCCTTTCTTGCCGAAGATTACTATCTGCGAAAGCCGGTTATCCTTATGCGGACAGCTGCCATTGACATACTGTGCTTTGATACGGCGCTGCAACTGAAGCACCACAGGACACGTGGCGTCTATTATCTCAATGCTGTTACGCCGGGCCAGCTCGTATGTCTCGGGCGGTTCGCCATGGGCACGCAGCAACACTTTCACACCATGCAGACGGCGCATGTCGTCGTGGTTTATCGTTATAAGCCCCATTTTGCGCAGGCGCTCACACTCCATTCCGTTGTGAACTATATCACCGAGACAATACAGTGTCTTCCCCTCTGCCAGTTCTTCCTCGGCCTTCTTTATGGCAGTAGTCACACCAAAGCAAAACCCGCTGCCGTTGTCTATCTCTATTTGTAGCATTGTCTGTTTATATAATGGAGTTTTTTCAAGAGTTAAAGAAGTTAAAGGAGTTATCGCTTCCTGCGGTCGCCAAGGAGTCAGAGACCGCAGGAAGCGACAACTCCTTTAACTCCCTAAACTCCTAAAAAGAATCCCTCTCATTAAAATACATATCCAGCAAATCTTTCGCTGCCATGAAACTGGTCTTTTCTCCGGCCAGCACAATGCGCTCGGCATCCTCAAGACGTGCCTGAATGGCCGCATTGTTATAGAAATGGCTGCGCAGATGCTCGTTGATGCTCTCATACATCCAGTATTTGCTCTGCTCGTTACGACGGTAATCGAAGTAACCGTTAGCCTTGACAAAATCGATATACTCGTATACCATATCCCATATCTCCTTGATACCGATGCCATAGAATCCGCTGTAACACAGCACGCGTGGAGTCCATCCGCTCTCCGGTTGCGGGAAGAAATGGAGGGCATTGCGGAACGATGTGGCCGCAAGATGGCACTTGTCGACGTTCTCACCGTCGCACTTGTTGATGACAATGCCGTCGCTTATCTCCATTATTCCGCGCTTGATGCCCTGAAGTTCGTCGCCCGTACCGGCAAGCTGTATGAGCAGAAAGAAGTCTACCATGGAATGACAAGCCGTCTCACTCTGCCCCACCCCGACAGTCTCTACGAATATATTGTCGAAACCGGCAGCCTCGCAGAGTATTATTGTCTCACGCGTCTTGCGGGCCACACCGCCAAGCGAGCCGGCCGAAGGGCTGGGACGTATGAACGATGAAGGATGCTGGGCGAGCTTCTCCATGCGCGTCTTGTCTCCGAGAATGCTGCCTTTGGTACGCTCCGAACTGGGATCGATGGCAAGCACGGCCAGTTTTCCTCCATATTCGCGCAGCACGTGTATGCCGAACTCGTCGATACTCGTCGACTTTCCGGCTCCCGGCACTCCGCTAATGCCGATACGTACCGACCGTCCGCTGTGTGGCAGACACTTCTCTATCACTTCCTGTGCCTTGGCACGATGATCCGGATTGACACTTTCCACGAGCGTGACGGCCTGACTGAGCACGGTGATGTCACCACGCACAATGCCTTCGACCATCTCACCGGCAGACAGTTCGCGGCGACGGAAGCGTCCGCGCTTGAGATAAGGATTTATTATGGAGGGCTGTTCCACACCGCCATTGACGGTAAGTCCCTTGTATTCCTCGTTGTTCTCAGGGTGTTCCATGACTTTGTCTCTTTTATTTCACATTAATCTTTATCACCACCTTAGCCCTGTCCGGGTCGTTGGTAATCATGAGCACACGCGGTTTGGAGCGCTGTTTCTTCAACTCGTCACGCATGGCCGTAATCTTCAACTTGGTGGATTCTCCCGGCTTCAGCTCGCGTTTGCCGAGCGTAACCTTCAGTCCTGACGTAAACATCTGAAGTGACGAAATCTTCAATTCCGTCCGTCCGGTATTCGTTATCATTATGTTACCGCTCTTCTTCGCCTTGCCGTCAAATACGAAATCGAGCGAGTCGGCCGATATCGACATCTTCGGGCCGTACTGTTTCTGCGCGTCGGTGATGCCTGCGAAATTGGGCAGAAGCACGGCCGATACGGTCAGTTCGTTGTCATTGCTCACCTTCTCACCGATATTGCTTGCCACGTAAACCGAAGTCTGCGTCAGTCCGTAGTCGTGCAGTTTTGCAGAATGCAGCATCACGGAAATCTTTCCCGAGTGGCCCGGAGACAGCTTTTCAGGAGTGACAATGGCCGAGAGATAGGCCGGCAAATGCATCATCGTCGGGGTGAACACCGTTGTACCGGCATTCATTATATATATGTCCTGCACCGGATTCTCCCCCTTGTTCACGTCATCAAACTCCAATTCGTTGCGGTCGAGCAGCAAATCGCCCATGGCAAAAGGATAAGATGCGGTGTTGTCCTTAAGGTCGGCCATGACCACACCGGTCATATTGACATACAACGGCTCTTTCGTGCCGTTGCTCACTATGCGTGCGCTCTTGTCGAAATGGCCGAGCTGCCTCGCGTCGTATGTCAGTTTCATAACGAACTTGTCGCCGGCCGCTACCTCCTTTTTGGGATATTCCACACCGATACATCCGCAACTTGTCCTTACATCGGTTATCTTCAACTTACGATTGCCCTTGTTGCGCATCTCGAAAGTGGCGGTAATGGGTTTGTTGTATGCCACAGGCCCGCAGTTTACCGTCGGTCTTGTCACTTGAAGCCGCTGCGCCGATACCGGCAGAATTGCCATCAGAAGCAGCGATGATATAATTGTCTTTCTATTCATATAATCAGGTTTGTTCTCTTATTTCACTACAAAGGTATGCGATTTTGCCGTGGCACGATATTCAGGAGCATACGCGCATCCGGCAGTACAGGTGCCTGTCTCGTAAGTTCCGGCGCGGTCGATGTAGTACTCTGTTTCTATCACACGTTTTCCCTTGGGCATACGGTCAATGTAGTAATTGGTAGTGTTGTCCTTGGGCGAGCAATACATGCCGTTGCGATAGCCGCTCAACTGTCCCACCGGCTCCATGCAAGCGGCACGACGGTCAACGATTTGCACGAAATCGAGGTCACGGCCGGCCTCTATCGTTATGCGCACTACAATACGGTCGCCAACAGACAGAACGGCCTTTTCGGCACTCTTGTCTTTCTTGTCCCCTGTCTTCACCAACACTTCGCGCTTCACGCTTATCCCGCTTCCGGATGCCTTTATGTCCGATGTCTTCTGCATAAACTGTGCATATACAGCTCCCCATGACGTACCTTCGGATGTCTTTGTGGCCGTGAATGTATTTCCCTTCGGTCCGTTGACAGCCGTCCTGACATATCCGATACCGGCAGTTGCTTCCGGAAGAGCAAGAACCTTACCGTCGACGGCAAGCACCGTCTGTTCCCGTGCGGCAAGTTCTTTCATATTGTCAAAAAGGAACGCATAGACGGCATCTACGCTGTTCACCGGTGTATCCCACGCCTGCGTGCGCTTCTGCTGGAGCAGCCAGCGGCGCATCTCGTCGACAGTCTGCGTGTCTGAAGGCGTAACGGTCCTTATAGCCTCTATTGCCGCCACCTCGGTAGGAATCTTATAGTCGCGCCATGAATACGCCGCACGCCGGGTGTCATAGTAGCGTCCCATCTCCTCGGTATACACAGTATACTCTTTCAGGCTCCTTACATACTCACGGCTTCTTTGCGTCTCTCCGTGCTTTGCAAGGATTATGGCGGTCAAAGCCTTCTCATATATGGTCTGACCGGCAATGTCTTTCTTCAACAGAGCTATGAGATAGTTGCACGCCGACTGCACCGATGCCGGACGGCTGCGGCCGTCCACAGCCCTGAGATACAGATATTGCAGAGTCGTGACGCCGGGGAACGACGGCTTCACGCCCTTGCGCTCGGCTTTCTTCATCTCCTCCACATCCTTCACAATCTCCTTGTCCATATAGCCGATAGCCGATGAGAGCATCTTCTTCGTGTCGTTCACGGCACCCGTCATGGCATTCAGGCGCACAAGCATCTGGGCTATCTCCACCGTCATATACATGCTTCCGTCCATACCCGGACACCAGCTCCACGAGCCGTCGGCAAGCTGCAACTTGGCCAACTTGTCGATAGCCATGGCCCGGCGGTTGGCCGCCGTAGACTCGTTGAAGAAGTCGGCCAACCGTTGTTTCTGCTCTGCCTCACGGTCAGCATCGGCCACCCACGGTGTCTCGCTGAGCACAATATCTTTCAGCGAGGCATTCTTTTCGAGACTGCTCATCAGCGACGTCTCCTCTCCGCGCTCCATACGCCAACGGTCAAACGCGGTCTTCACTGCGGGATTGCGGCTTATGATGCTTCCGGCTATGGTGTTGGCATACAGCGAAACGGCCTGCTCCACGGCATTGTCATCGCGCGGCGTGCCCATCGACGGCAGCGCCTGCACCATCATCCATGCCGGATTGCCGGCATATTCCACCGTCAGTTTGCCGTCCTTGCTCTTTGCCGGGAACAGTTTTGATATGTCCACCGATTTCACGCCCGGTCCGTTCTGCGTGAACGGCACCGTCACCGTCACCTGCTCACCGTCGGGCAGAACAGGCAGATAGTGCTGCTCGCCGTCGCTGAACGTCTTGCCGGCAGCAGTAATGCGGCACACCAGCAAACTGTGGGTGCCGTCAGGAACATAGCCGAACGCTACTACGGCAGTGCTGTCCGGACTGACACTGAAGTCGACCGCCTGCGAATAAACCTCACGTCCGCCGTTCGGCTCGGTCAGTACCATACGCGCCTTGCCTTTGGCCACACCCTTTCCGGTGTTGAATATGCGGGCCTGTATCCTGGCCTTGTCGCCTACACGGACGAAACGCGGCACATTGGGCTGCACCATCACCTCCTTTGCAGCAACGACCTCGCCCCCGATGATGCCGCTGAACATATCAGCCGTATGGGCCATACCTATGAAACGCCACGTGGTGAGACTGCCCGGCAGGGTAAACGCGAGGCTCACCGAACCATCCTTGTCAGCGAGCAGAGCCGGATAGAAGAACGCCGTCTCGTCGAGATTCTCGCGCATCTGCACTTCCTGTCCGCCACTTTCGTCACCGCCATCTTGTGATTCCGTGGATATTTCCTTGGCTTCCTCCTTGACAGCTGCCCCATTCCTCATTTTGGCTAAACCGACAACGAATCCTCCCGACGCCATCGGTGCCGCTTCTTCCACACTGACCACGTCACTTTCCGCAGCAGAATCGTATGTTACGCTCTGTGACATCTTGTACATTGCGCCGCCCCTTATCCTCATGCTCCGTACCATTCCATAATATGAACCCGGGAAAAGACTGCTGTCAAAACGGCTCGGGGCAAATTCCTTCCACGAAAGCGACTTCCACGATGCCATGCCCCATGCCGAGAATCCCGACACACGAGGAGAATGCAACGGCAGATACGGCACATTGAGCCACACCGACGGGCTGAAGCTCCAGTCGTGGCGGGCTATCTGGTCGAGCGACTTGTCGTAGAGCGTAGCCATGAGCTGTGCGTCGGCAGGCGTGCCGTCGGGTCTGAGAACGGTCATGCGCCATTCCTCTTTCTGCCCCGGAGTGAGACGGTCGCGGAACGTTGTCCACTTCATCTTCAACTTCGTGTCGGGCACAGGGCGCCTTATCGAAACGCTATGTGTATGACACTCACCTTTCTTGACCCATGCAAACAGCAAGGTCAGACCGTTGCCATACTTTTCATCGTATGTAAACTTGCGGTTTATCAGTGCATTGCCGATGTCGGTGCGGCCGCTCTCTACGACGGTGTTACCCGATACAATGGTGTATATGACGTGCACATCCTTGTCGGACGAACCCACCTGCACCGTCACCGGACCACCGTCGGCCGGGAACGATTCGGCCGAAACATAGAACCAGTCGCGGGTGTCGGCAGGCGGTACCGTGTCGTCAAGTCCGAAGACAATGAAGTCCTGTTCCAGCGTATCAGTCTCGCAGACAGCCTCAAGCCTGTGCCGGCCTGAAGCAAGACGGCTGCCGAAAGCAAACACACTGCCCGTGCGGGCAACCTGCCATTCGCCGCTGTCAATACGGAAACGCACGTCGGCATCGACATTGATACCCGCCGCATTGCTGAGAGTGAACGTCAGAGTCTTAAGGCTGTCGGCCAGCACCTTTTCCGGCATATCGCTCGTAAGCACGGTGGTGCGGCTGCCCAACGGTATTCTCATACTGCCGCTGTGGGTCTCTCCGCCCATATCGGTGACATCGGCATCTACCACAAAGTCGTAGAACACAGGCATCCTGCGGTCGGCCAATACATCGTCAGGCAACACCACAGGAACCTCAACGACGAAAGTTCCGTCAGCTCCCGTTGTAGCCGTTCCGTTGAATATGTTATCGCCCGAACCCGGATAGTATGGCGCCACCTTTCCGCGCACGTTGCTGCTGCGCCACCATAACGACACGTTCCGCCTTACGGTATAGCTCACGGCAGCGCCCTGCACAGGCACACCGGCATAAGTTGTGGCGCGCGCCCTTACCATGAGAGTGTCGCCGTTTTTGTACTTTTCGTTTATATCGGGAAACTCCACACGGAACGTGGGACGCTTGTACTCCTCGACACGTACCGACGATGATGTCCCGTTGACCTGAACGGTAAACGCTCCGTTGAGCGTTCCCACAGGCAGGGTGAAGTCGGTCGAGCACGACCCGTAGCCGTCGGTGACGAGTTCGCGCTCATCCACTATCTTATAATTGGCGTCGCGCAACACAGCCTTCACCGCCTTTCCGCCCACGGACTTGTGGGATATAGCACCGTCGGACTCATATACCACGGCAGCCACATGCACCGTCTGGCCGGGACGATAGATGCGCCGGTCTGTAAACACGGCGGTCATCTCTCTGAAATTCCTGTTGTCGCTGTAACTGTAACGCCCGTAGGCCGACCATACTGGAGCGGCCTTATCCTTGTCCGTATAGGCGTATATCTCCCGTCCGGAATCGGGACCGGTCAGTTTGCCCACGGCCTCACCGTTGGCGTCGCACGCAAATGTGACCGCGGCATCGGCCTGTCTGCGGCCTGTGCCCTTCACCCTTATCTTTGCACCGGGCAGCGGCTGTCCGGTAGTGGCACTCACCACCACATAGCGCACAGAGTCGCCCGGAAGCGGATGAGACATGCAATAGACGTCGCTCACATAGTACATCTGGCGTATGGTCTCCGTGGCCGGCACCGTCTGAAACTCAAGCATATATACGCCAACAGGCAGCGTCCCGAGCTCAATGGAGTCTTCAAACTGCTGATAACCGGGGCGGGACATATATGTGCGCACCTGCCGCCGGTCGGGCAAGGCCGTCAGCAACGGTTTCAGCCGCCGGTAGTCGTTGCTGTTGCGCGGCGTCCCGCGATAGTCGCCGTTCACCGCCGCACGGTATACATTCATCGTCAGCGACGTGATGTTGCGCAGGTTGGACAGCCTCACCGTCTGTCCTACACCCGGCCCGACCCTGTATCGTCCGGCCTCCAGCGACATCTGCGATGCCGTCAGTTCGCGCTCGGCGTTGCGCAGATAGTTGGCCCGCTGCCATCCGCCCCACTTGTCGAGAGCACGGCGTATGAAGGCTATCTTGTCGCCGGCGGTGACATCAGGACACTTCTGCATGTAGTCGTAGCGCTCTATGGCCACCTCACAGGCAATGTCGAGGTCCTCGTAAACATGTATTATAGAGTCGAGCGAGTTGATATATTCCGACTTGTCAAGCCGCTTGCCGCCGGCCGGGCGGTAATTGCGGAGCAGTTCGAGAGCCGATATACAGGCTGCGGGCCTCATGCCGGCATCCTTGTACCATCGCCACATGGTCATGAAATCCTCCACCTCGTAGGCCACCACACTGAGCATGTCGCCGCCGAACACCGAGGCATTGTAGCCCCGCGCCACAAACGGTTCGTAGCCTGCGGCACGGGCGGCAGCCAGCCTGGCGGGTTCGGACGTTGCCGACTTCCTGTAGCGTGTGGCCGCACTGTCGGCCCCGTCGCCTATATGTCGTGCATTGTCGGTGTATATCCTGTAGAGCACGGCGGCATAAACGGCCTTTGCCACGGCATTGCTCTCGGCACGTTCCTTACTTTCCATCCGCCTCAGAGCCGGCAGCAGGGAGTCGGGCGACACACCGGTCTCCACAGCGATGCTCTTCAGTTCGGCCTTCATCAGCTGTCCGTATTCGTTTTCGGCCGCGGCCTTTGCCACAATCTTCCGCAACACTTCGAGTTGTGTCTTGGGCAGGTCCTTCTTCTCCGCCGCCTGTTCCTGTGTCCACAACGACGCATATGTCTGAGCGGCAAGCGACACCGGAAGCATCACCAATGCCACCGTCAAGGACAGTATTGTCTTGTTCATAAACTTCATTCGTTTGATATTATTCATAAAGTCACTACAACCGATGCCATCTGCATATCCAAAGATGGCGTATATCATATCCTTGTTCATAAGCATAGAGATATTAACAGCATATTGATGATACAAAGATAAAACAATTATCCCACAATGCAAAGTTTTTTCGACGGCATCGGCTGTTTTTCCGTTTTTTTAATGTAAGAGGCCGAAACATCCGGTTTGAATTATATTTACTTTAACGAATGTTAAGCGACATCATAAGCGCGATTTTCCGACAACGGTCAGAAAACGGCACTTTTTGCGCCAAAAGGGAAGCTCTGATTATCAAGACGTTACATCGCAATGGCTTTGTCAAGAAAGCAGAGAGGGCCGTTTCGCATTGCAATAAGGCCGTTATTGCATTGCGAAACAGGCCCCGTTGCAATGCGAAACGGCCGTTGCGGGAGTGCCGGGAGGCCCTTACGGCAGAAAAACAGGGCCAAAAACAGGTGTAAAGAAAGCAGAGAAGGCCTTACGGTTTCTCTGGTTCGGGAAAAAAGAAATGTTAAATTCAAGATATTCGTTTTACGTTTTAACATTAATTAAAGCACGCCAAGCTAAGGCCCTGCCATTCGGACTGCCATTGCCGCCGAATGGTCATACAGACACCGGCTATCGGTCTGAGGACTTGTCTGACGGTATTCTCATACCACAGCGTCTGCATAATACTGTCTTGTCCGCACCTCAATCTTCTCCCTTGCACCCGGGACACTTGCCTGTTCCGCCACAATTGGTGCAATCGACGAACCGCCACACGCCCTGCGACATGGTGTAATGGCGTTTTGCACCGGCACACGCCGCGCATACTCCCGAACCGTCACAATGGGCGATATCGGCGGAAGATGTCTTCCGGCAGCCTGCCGGATTCAGTCTGAACGCAGGTTTCGTCACCTCGCCATCCGTTGCGGCCACAGCCGTATCTCGGGGCGCCACGACGACCGGACGGACTATCGCGGACGTATCGGCACTGAAGCCGGTGCCGGCAACGGCAATGCTGTCGGAACGAACGGCCCTGCGAGCCACGGAATCGTCAAGCAACTCGACATTGGCTCCACCTACGGCATTGAGAGAGTCGCGGATATGTTGCATACGTGCATTAAGGGTCTTTCTCGCATCGCGAATAGCCTTCGTGCCAACATAGACTGCATATCCTACATTCACGCCCGGAACAGACAACAGGATTTCTTCCTTGACTCTCTTCCAATTCTTCTTTTTCTTCTTCCCTCCGGCAGCAAGCGTGTCTTCTGCAACAGCAGCTGTGTCGGGCACTGTCATGACTGACAATCCACCGGACAACAGCAATGACTCATCAGGCCACGGCAACGATTCATCCGGCAACGGCAACGATTCGTCCGAGGACGGCAATACTGAAGACAAATGGTGAGAAACGTTCTGTGGCAACGACAGCGACGACAATGACGGCAAGGCCACAAACACGGTCAATACCACCAATACGGACAAGCTCTTTATTCTATTCATTTCCTTGGATTTTGATTTATAATAATCTTAACCGACTGATATTTATGATTTAACTGCTGCAAAGATAAATATAAATTCCAAGATTCATACACCGGCAGGATAAAGATTTTAGTTTTTCTTTAGAGGAAATTTACAGCAAGAAATCATCAATGTCATCAGGCGACACCACCGTGAACACGGCATCAGGATAGGTTCGCGCAAACGAATCAGGAACTTTCGTGCGTTGGGCCTTGACCGAATTCCACTTGAATTCAAAGGCATTCAATCGACCGTCGGCCTCCTCTATCAGGTCTATCTCCTTCTGTTGCTGCGTACGCCAAAACCATGTGTTGACAAAATCCTCCCGCATATAGTGGCATTTCATACGCTCGCTAATGGCAAAATTTTCCCAAAGGGCCCCCGTGTCAGCACGATTTTCCACCTGCTGGAAGTTGGCTATAACAGCGTTTCGTATGCCAAGATCCCAAAAATAAATCTTTCGGCTCATCTTCAGTTCGTTGCGCAAATTACGTGAAAAGCTGCCTACCCGGAACACAATGTAGCACTTTTCGAGCACGTCGACATAGCGCTCCACCGTCTTCGGGTCGAGTCCGACAAGCTGTCCCACCTCATTATAAGACACCAGTTCGCCTATCTGATGGGCCAACGCCTGCACAAGACGTATAAGACGGTCAGGTTTGGATATGCTGTCAAGCATCAATATATCCTTGTAAAGATAACTGTCAGTAAGTTCACGCAGCACAGCACGCTCATCACCCTGCGACGTAACCACCTCAGGATAATATCCATAGACCATGCGGTGTGGAAGCATGCGGTGTTCTTCAAGAAGATTGGTGTGGGCGACCATCTCACCGTATGTAAGCGGAAACATGCGGAATGTGCGCTTACGACCGGTAAGGGACTCACCGACACGTGCTGCCAACTCAAACGACGAGCTGCCTGTGGCCACCACCTGAACATCCGGCACTTGGTCGGTAATGAGCTTCAACCGCAATCCTATATCGGGAATGCGTTGCGCCTCATCTATGACAAGACATCTGCAACCACCCAACAAGGCACGTATACGCGTTGAAGTCATTCCGGAAAAGAGTTGCCGCACGTCCGCGTCATCACCGTTCATCCACATCACTTCTTTCTGTCCGCCGAACATTTCGGACAGAAGCGTGGACTTGCCCACCTGCCGTGCTCCCATTATCATGATGGCCTTGCCCTTGCCGATCGTCTCTTTTATCTTCCGTTTCTGAAATCTTTCTATCATGGAAATATATTGTTTGTCAACGAAGACGTCACCGTACAAGCATATCCGCACTGCTTTCTTAGCCCTATCTTCAATGCAAAGATAGGCATTAAACATTCAAAATCCAAAATTATTATAAGTTTTTTGGATTCAATTCCAAAATTATTATAAGTTTTTTGGATTCCATTCCAAAATTATTAATAACAGCAATGTGACATCGCTGCTAATGATACAGACATTTGCAATTATCTAAACTAAGTTGGTCAACAAAATTAAATTATATAATCGCCCAGATATAGGATGGATGCGCCTTGAAAAGGCAGCAAGCACATAGCCCGGGGTAGAGCGCAGCGGCACCCTGGGTATCATGTTCTATTATCCTATTCGCCCTAAAAGGGCAAAAGCATTATTTATCAGATAATTACATTCTCCATATCCCATATGTTTTTATGCTTTTGCCCTTGCAGGGCGCGGGGATTGTCGATGTCGATTCCCGGGGTGCCGCTACGCTCCGCCCCGGGCTATGTGCTTGTTGCCCCGTTGGGGCGCATTCTGTCAGGGTACGTTCTGTCCAGAGGATGATATAGTTTAATTTTGTTGACTAACTTAATTTTGCTAATTAACTTATATTCCTCTTCCCTCCGCTGTCCTCATATTTTTCCGGCAATATCCCGGCGGTACAACACCGTCTGCACCATGCCTCGCACGGCCAGATACAGCGTCATGGCAAGCCAAAGGGCATGGTTGCCGAGCCACGGACTGAGACAGAAAAAGGTAACAAAGAATACCGATGCCGACACTGCCAGCGACACGAGCATGCCGCGCGTGGCGGTGACACCGATGAAAATGCCGTCCCATACGAAAGCAGCCATGCTGCAAAGCGGTATTACAAGTGCCCACGGGAAATAGGCCGACGAGGCACTGATGACAGCCTCATCGTCGGTGAGCAGGCGCAGAAACGGCATTCCGCCAATGGCATAGACTACAGTGAAAGCTGCGGCCATAAACAATCCCCATAAGAAAAGGCGCCGCACAGTGTCACGGAAAGCATCACCATTGCGCGCCCCGTAGTATCGTCCGCCAAGCGCCTCACCGGCATTGGCAAAACCGTCCATGATATAGGAGAAGAGCAGGAAGAGCTGCATGAGCACTGTGTTGACAGCAAGAATAACGGCGCCCTGACGTGCCCCGGCAGAGGTAAAATATAGATTGACAGCCACAAGACAAAGCGTGCGCAGGAATATATCACGATTGACGGTGAAGAAACGCCACAACTCATTACGCTGCAATACACCGCGCCACACCATATATCGCCCCAACCGGCCGTAATGACGCAACAGAAGCACTATGGCTGCGGCAAAGCCTGCATACTGGGCAATGACCGTGCCCGTGGCCACACCTTCTATCCGCATGCCCAGTCCATAGACAAACGTGAGGCTTGCAAAGATGTTGACCACGTTCTGCATGATTGATATGAACATCGGCATGCGGGTGTTCTGCATGCCGACAAACCATCCCATCAGTCCGTAAAGCCCCAGCACGGCGGGCGCGCCCCATATACAGATGGAGAAATACGTGCGTGCCCAAGGCTCGACATCGGCAGTGGGCCTCATCAGCCTCACCATCGTCCACTCCAACGGCCACTGCAACACTATCAGCGTTAGTGCCACTGCAAGTGCCACTGTGAGCGAGCGTACGAGCAACTGCATGACACAAGCCAAATCGCGACGACCGAAAGCCTGCGAGGTCATGCCACTGGTGCCCATGCGCAAGAAACCGAATATCCAATAAATGAGATTGAACGCCATTGAGCCTACGGCAATGGCACCGATATAGGCAGCATCGCCAAGGTGACCAACAATGGCCACGTCGACAAGTCCGAGCAACGGCACGGTGATATTGGAAACTATTGAAGGACCCGCTATACGAAGTATCTGACGGTCACGCTGAGTTATTGGCATGGTTATATGTCACAGGTTATCAAAATCTGCAAGGTATGTGCTTATATAAGTTCAGATATTTTCAAGCCATACGGCTCACGGCCATGTGCAGACTGTGGGTGTCATCATGATGGAATACCATCAGATATGCCGACATGTCCTTCTCCGATGGCACAGCGTCACTGTACTTGAAATCGTGGAAAACAGACTTGCCCTTGCCCGATACCGACAGTGCCGGCCGCAGGGCATAGAAACCGCCGTGATTGTTGTGGTGGAACTGCGACACGTCGATGCCTTCAGCCACGGTCTGCCAGCTGTTGCCGTCATGGCTTATGCCGATGGCGAGTGTGTTGGCACGGTTGTGGAGTCTTACGAACATGTGACGGCCCAACTTGCAGGGCAGCACTTTCCTTTCCGTAGACGAAGAATATATGAAAAGCTGACTGCCGTCGGATGTCAGTCCGGCAAAGGCCTTGTCGCTGTAATAAAGCAGCAATCCGGCGGTGCTGCCTTTGCCTATGGTTATCTCCGTCTGCACGGTGTAGTTCTTGTGCTGCGGTGTGACGAGCAGCAGACGGCTGTCTGCCGGCGTCTTGCCCTTCGCCTTTACCGTAACAGAACTGTTGCCGAAGACGAGCGTCCCCTTGCCGCTTTCTCCCCACAGAGTCCACTGCAGTCCCAATGAGCTGCCGTCGAAGCCGTCGGAAAGCACCATCCCGTCGGGCGTGGGGTTGTCTGCCTTAGGGAACTGTGCGTCCGACAAAGTTCTGAACCATCCGTCAGACGTCCATGCTATCGGTTCGATGAGCGTGCTGCGGCCAAGTGTGTGGTAGCCGTTGAGATAGGCATGATACACCACCCACCAGTTGCCATCGGCATCGTCAATGATGGTGCCATGTCCCTTTGACCACCAATTGTCGTCGGCCGTATATGTGTGTACGATAGGATTATAAGGGGAGTTTTCCCAAGGGCCTTCAATATTGCGCGAACGGGCCGACACCACCATATGGCTCGTTGGCGGTCCTGCCGTTCCGCCCTGTGCAGAAGTCATGTAATAGTATCCGTCGTGGTATATGAGCTTGGGCGATTCCAAATACATGCCCTCTGTCTTCCAATGCTTTGGATATTTCCATCCGTCATAAACGGTCTTCTTCTCACCTACGGTGGCAAGGCCGTCTGGAGTTAAAGCTATCACTTCACCGTTGTTGACAAACAGGTAGCGGTTGCCGTCCCTGTCGGCCACATGGCCCGGGTCTATCCCCCGTACCTTGAGGTCTACCGGCTTGCTCCACGGCCCACGGATGTCGTCGGCCCAAGACACCCAGTTCGTGCCGGCTGACGGAAAGTATATGTAATAGCGGCCGCCGTGCTTAACGAGGTCGGGGGCCATAGCCGAGCCTGTATATTCGGGGACGGCACGACACACTGGCTCCCAATTCTGCAAATCGCGCGAATGCCATATCAGAAAACCGGGGGCGTAATAAAACGGCGAATGTGTCATGTAATAATCATCCCCGTCGCGCAGAATCGTAGGGTCGGGATAATCGCCGGCAAGCAGCACTTTGGGAAACGGCACGGCACTTATGGACAATGATGCCCAAAGCAGTGCAAAAGACAATAACAACTTTCTCATTATTTAATACTTGGTTGTGAGTTAGAATCGGATTAACGGTATTGACGCAGGAATAACAATAATGCAATGCCGCACTTTGTTTTACCGTCTCTGCCTGCATATAATACGGACTACGCCACCGGATTACTTGTCATCCGGCAACAGCATTTCCAACTCCGGCCATGCCGGCGGTACCACACCGAGCAGATTCTTCACAAAGAAGTCGAAGCGCTTGTGTTCGCCGTAGCGCTCACCCATGGTGTGGCCTACACCCGGCAACACCACTAATTCGAAATCCTTGTTGGCACGAATGAGCGCGTCGACCACCTGATAGGTGCTTGAAGGGTCGACATTGTCATCAAGTTCGCCCACAACAAGCATCAACGCTCTTTTGAGCCGATGGGCATTATATACGTTGCTGCACTCCACATAAGAGCTGTCCACGGGCCATCCCATCCACTGCTCGTTCCACCATATCTTGTCCATGCGGTTGTCGTGGCATCCGCACGACGAATAGGCAGCCTTGTAGAAATCACCGTGCAAGAGCACCGCCGTAGTGCTTTCCTGTCCGCCCGCCGATGCTCCGAATATGCCCACGCGCGTGGTGTCCATGTAAGGATAGCGCCGTGCGGCGGCCTCTATCCACAGCCGACGGTCGGGAAAACCTGCATCCTTCAAGTTCTTGTAACACACATCCTCAAACTTCTTTCCGCGCCACGACGTCCCCATACCGTCCATCTGCACAACGATGAACCCCAGTTCGGCCAGCGCCGTCATGTTCCAGTCGTAAGAAATGAAGTCTTTCGGAGTGTAGGCGCTTCCCGGTCCGGCATAGATATATTCGATGACGGGGTACGTCCGCGACGGGTCAAAGTTGGTCGGTCGCCTGATGATACCCCAAATATCGGTCTTGCCGTCACGTCCTTTGGCTGTAAACACTTCGGGAGCCTTCCATCCTTCGGCCGTGATGGCTGTGATATCGGCCGTCTCAAGTGTGCGGACAAGGCGGCCGTCGGTGGTACGAAGTTCTGTCACAGGCGGGCGGTCGACCATAGAATAGGTGTCTATCATATATCGGAAATCGGACGAGAACTGCGCCCGGTGATTGCCTTCGGCCGGTGTCAGACAAGTCATGCCGCGACCGTCGGTGCCTATGCGGTAGTAACGTACAAGATAAGGGTCCTCACCTTTATTGACTCCCGACGCTGTGAAATATATCTGTCCGGCCTGTTCGTCCACGCGCACCACCTCACGCACACACCACTCGCCACGCGTTATCTGCCGTATGACACTGCCCTTGGCAATATCATAGAGATAAAGATGATTCCAGTTGTCACGCTCGCTCATCCATATCATCTTGCTGCCGTCGCGATAGTCATGCCGGAAATAACGGTTATAGTTTACAAACGTTTCCGACCGCTCCTCCACGACCGTACGTATCCTGCCCGTAGCGGCATCCATAGCCAATATGCTCAGCAGTTTGTGGCCGCGCCGGTTGTACAGCATCGTCACCTCACGGCTATCCGGCTGCCAGCGAAAATAATTCAATTCATACTGATTGTCACAAACAGTCATATCGGCTTCCACCTTGCAGCCTGTATGTGTGTCAATTATTATCGGTGTACGCTGCGGCAGACGGTCGCCCGGCTTGGCGTACTCCTGCTTATGAAGTATGGGCTGTAAACGGTCGTTGGGCGACGACTCAACATAATGCACATAACGTTTGGGCACGGGCTGACGCCGGCAAACCATGATATAACGTGAATCCGGTGACCAAAGAATACGGTTTGAATAATAATCTCCCGGCGAACCATCCTGACTGAGAATACGCTTCACCGTATATGGCTTGCCCACATCATGCAGCACCACGTTGTATTCCTCGATATAAGCCTCCGTCTTGCCGTCGGGAGAAAGCACCGGCCACGGCCTGTCTTCCTCGTCCACCTCCATCCAATGCGGCTTTTGCTGACGGCCGAACTGCGGTTTGTATGCCGGCCGCGGCCGTCGGCCTATTACGCTGTCACGCTCCTGCTCGGTCGCATATACCGTCTGCGTCCCGTCGTCGGCATTGCCTACGATATAGCGTCGCCCAGCCGGTGTGTCTATATAATAATGGTACATGGCCGTAGAGTCTTTCCACGCCACACCATGCGCCCAATGATAGACCCGCTCGCTGCTGAACTTACCGCTCAGCCCATATGCCCGGCGGTAGTCATCCACTGTGCCCTGTGCCGATATGCGTTGTATCATTCCGCAGAATACGAAAAGGCATGATGTGGCAAAAAATCCGATATTTAGTCTCTGTCTACGCCTGATACTTTTATACAAACAGAATTTTGTGTTAATATAATTTGTCATATCCAAATATGTAATTTTTTCGCAAAGTTACATTAAAATTCCGGCTTACAGAATATAATTCCCCCAAAAAGATGTACCTTTACAACCCAAATACAATACCATAGATTCGACCGAATAAAAATGAATTGCCAATTATCCCCATAAAAAACAATAAAATGAAAATAATTTGGAACAAAACAACAACAATGACCGACACCCATATCTCGTAACCTTACGAGGTACTGAGCGAAGAGAAAAGAAAAACTGACAGTAACACTTCTCTCGAAACTCTGAAACTGATTATGGAATTAGGATTTGTTGACTAACTTAAATAAACAATCATGATGTTTATGACAATGAAAAAATTATTTGCCGTTCTCATGCTACTGTTGCCGTTCGTAGCTTTACAGACCGAAGCGGCACGCAAGAAGACAACCGTATGGGAGAACCCCGTGAAAATGTATGCCAACACGGGAACCATAGAAGTGACGCGTGTAGAGTTAGCAGACACGGCTACTGTGTTATATCTGCATGCGGAATACACGCCCAAAAACTGGATAAAAATAGCCAAAGAGAGCCGGCTAAAAGACATGGACGGCAAGACATATCGGCTGACGTCGGCTGAAGGAATTGTGCCCGGAAAGAAGTTCTTCATGCCCGACAATGGCGAAACGGACTTCACATTACGTTTCACTCCGATGCCGAAAAACACGAAGATGATAGACTTTGCAGAGGGCGAGACAAAAGACGACTGGCGTATCTTCGGCATCCACGATGACAGTTACTGTCCCGACATCGACATACCGAAAGAGTTGCGCAACATGAAATACGCCGCAAACGAGACCCTGCCCGTGACACGATACGCTCCCGGAAAAGTGAAAGTGCGCTTCAAGGCTTATGGATACAGGCCGGAGATGCAGGCGAAACTGGACGGGTGGTACAGCGTCTTTGGAGAAAAACGGCAACACCTTTTATCTCCGAAACTCAACGATGACGGGACGGCAGAGTTTGAAGTCCGCCTCACTCATCCTTCAGTGATAGTCATCGGCATCCGCTACGTGAACTATGCGAGCATATTAGCTGTGCCGGGAGAGGAAGTATCACTGGCCTTAGACTTGGCTAACGCGCAAAAAGATAATGCTTACTTCGGCTTCACCGGCACTTTGGCACACACCAACAAAGTTGTGAACGAGAACAGATTCAGACTACAACAACTCTTTATGACATCATACGACTCCATGATGGTTGCCGTAACTGAACGGCGGTCGGCAGCGGAATATGCGGCCTTAATAGGCAAAATACAGAAAGAGAAGAAAGAGTTGGTCAATTCCTGTGAAGGGTTAACGGATGCCGCACGCGCTTTTCTACGCATGAATTTGGAGAGAACAGCTTTCGACTGGCAGTATGACTTCAGCCGCTCATGGGAACAGGCGAAGATACGCCTGTCAAATATAAAGACGAGAGAAGAATATGAGGAACTGATGAAAAGCATGAATGTGCCGCATTTTGACGCACCGCTGACCGACGGCACGACGATGGAGAGTATCGAATCAGACTACGCCATGTTCGGAGACTGCCTTTGGTCGGCATTCTCCTACCCCACACCTGTTGTCATAACCAACGACTACAACCGTCAGGTGGCTACGGTCGATGCTTTCCTCAAAGGCAGAATCACCCTCGATGCAGCCGTCGAGGCAACCATAACTGACCCCGCCCTGAGAACACTGATAGCGGATAAGCGTGCCAAGGACAAACAGATGGAGGAGGAGATGGCACGCCGCGCCAATGTCTTCTTCCATAAGCTGGATGACGTGAAACCCGAAAATATCCTTTCTATTATTCTCGACAAACACAGAGGCAAGGCCGTGGTAATGGACATCTGGGCCACATGGTGCGGACCGTGCAAGGCGGGTCACAAGCGGATGGTACCGCTGAAGAAGGAACTGGAAGGCCAGGACGTTGTCTTCATATACGTCACCGGCCCGACATCACCTGCCGAGACATGGCAGGAAATGCTTGGCAACATCACCGGTGAACATTACTATCTGACGCGCGAACAATACAGCCACATCCTCGAAAAATATGAATCGGACGGCATACCTACCTATCTCGTCTTCGACCGCGATGGCCAATTGACGTTTAAAAACATCGGCATGGTCGACAACGGAAAAATAAAAGAGGAGATTGAAAAAGCAATGGAATGGAACTGAAAGGCCATTGATTGAAACCGAGAAGACGGTAAACATACCCTCTGTACGGTGCAATCCACAGGTCCAAACAGCTCTGGGCCGCTTGGATATTATGACAATGTCCATCATACTATCGGCCAGGGTATGCGCACCAATACCCCCAACTTCGGTGTGTCTGTAGGCAGTCCACCTACAGGCACTTTTCCGAGGAATGGACTCCAAAAAACTTCTTGACAGCATCGGCCGAATATTTTCCAACCATCAAATCACCACATGAATTATGAATTGTGGAAGAAAATAGCGACTTCAACACCCAAGGAAACACTCACTATAAAATAACAACATTTTTGAATGAACAATAATATCCTAAATGAAAGGGCCGTGTATCACTAAAAATAAATATCTACAAATATTTTTGAGTACCGGATATATTTATTACCTTTGCACACAGCAAAACATATTACTTGATGGGGTGCTCCGGTGTTTGCCGCGGCTGAGATTATACCCGTGAACCTGATTCGGATAATGCCGACGTAGGGATATAAGAATGGATATTTAAAAAGACCTTATTATAAGAGCGGAGTTAAAGTTTCCGTAGCTTTACATAGGATTTCCCCATATATTTTTTCGACGAACAAAACATTGTGAGTAACGGCCAGCCGTGTGGCGGATGACCTAAGGTCTCCGTAACCGAGGTGCCGCACTCTATACAAATTAACAATTATGGAGAAACTGATTATTGCAGGAAAGGAATTCACATCCCGGCTGTTTATGGGCACCGGGAAATTCAGTTCTAATGAACTGATGGAACGGGCCATTGTCGCCTCTGAAACACAGATGGTGACCATGGCCATGAAACGTATTGACCTCGACGACAGCGGTGACGACATGCTGCGTCATATCGCCCGTCCGGGCATACAGCTGTTGCCCAATACATCAGGAACACGCAACGCCGACGAGGCCGTGTTCGCGGCAAAGATGGCCCGCGAGGCTTTCGGCACCAACTGGCTCAAACTCGAGATACATCCCGACCCGCGCTATCTGCTGCCCGACCCTATGGAGACGCTGCTCGCCACAGAACGGCTTGTGAAGGAAGGCTTCGTGGTGCTGCCATATTGTCAGGCCGACCCCGTACTGTGCAAGCGTCTGGCCGAAGCCGGAGCCGCCACGGTGATGCCGCTGGCCGCGCCTATAGGCACCAACATGGGACTGCGCACACGCGACTTCCTACATATTATCATCGAAGAAGCCACAGTGCCAGTGGTTGTGGACGCCGGTATCGGTGCACCGAGCGATGCCGCCGAGGCGATGGAGATAGGCGCTGACGCCGTACTGGTGAACACGGCCATAAGCGTCGCCGGCGACCCGGTTGCAATGGCGCGGGCTTTCAAGAAAGCCGTAGAGGCCGGTCGCGAGGCTTATGAGGCAGGATTGGGACGCCAGTCTATGGATATGACGGCTGAGGCAAGCTCGCCACTAACGGAGTTTCTAAATTAAAATCAGGAGTTAAAGGAGTTATCACTCCCTACGGTCGCTAAGGATTAGAGACAAAAGCATTAGTAATCAAATAATTACAATTCCCATATTCATATGTTTTTATGCTTTTGCCCTTGCAGGGCGCGGGTATTGTCGATGTTTGATTCCCGGGGTGCCGCTACGCTCTGCCCCGGGCTATGTGCTTGTTGCCCCTGCGGGGCGCGTTCTTCCAGGGCGCGTTCTGTCCGTACGATAATGTAGTTTAATTTTGTTGACTAACTTATTCTTTAATACGAGACAACATCAAGACTTTATGAAAATTACAATAAACAACAGTCAGACAGAGTTCCCCGACGGAACAACTCTCCGCATCGTGGCCGACGAACACCGGCTGCCGGGGAAGGGTGTGGCCATGGCCGTGAACAACAATATGATTCCACGCGACAAGTGGGATTCGCACGTTGTGAACGACGGCGACAATATAGTGATACTTAAAGCATTTTGCGGAGGATAGGCCAATGATGTTCAGTGACGTTATAAGACAGATAAGCTGGGACGAGACGACGGAACGCATCATGTCCAAGACCGACACCGACGTGCGGCGCGCGCTCGCCAGGCAGCACTGCGACATAGACGACTTCATGGCGATGATTTCGCCGGCTGCAGACAAGTATCTTGAACAGATGGCATGGCTCAGCCGCAAGTATACGCGCGAGCGTTTCGGCAAGACCATCAACATGTTCATTCCTATATACATAACCAACTCGTGCTCCAACTCATGCGTATACTGCGGATTTCATGTGCAGAACAAGATGCCGCGGACAATACTGACCGAAGAAGAGATAGTTCGCGAGTATGAAGCTATAAAGCGGCTCGGCCCGTTTGACAATCTGCTCATCGTCACGGGAGAGAATCCCGCCAAGGCCGGTGTCGGTTACATAGCCCGTGCACTCGACCTCGCCAAGCCATACTTCAGTAACCTGCAGATTGAAGTGATGCCGCTTTCAGCCGAGGACTACGCCCGTCTGCGCACGCACGGTCTTAACGGAGTGATCTGTTTCCAGGAGACATACAATGAGGCCCGCTACAAGACATACCATCCGCACGGCATGAAATCCAACTACGAGTGGCGTCTCAACGGATTCGACCGCATGGGGCAGGCCGGCATCCACAAGATAGGGATGGGAGTGCTGATAGGTCTGGAAGACTGGCGCACCGACGTGACCATGATGGCACGCCACCTGCGCTATCTCGAGAAGACATATTGGCGCACACAGTACAGCGTGAACTTCCCCCGGATGCGCCGTGCGGAAAACGGCGGTTTCCAACCCAACGTTGAGATGACCGACCGCGAGCTGGCACAGGTGACATTTGCCATGCGCATCTTCGACCACGACGTCGACATATCCTACTCAACCCGCGAAGAACCGCGTATGCGCAACAATATGGCCACACTCGGTGTGACGACGATGAGCGCCGAGAGCAGCACCGAGCCGGGCGGATATTGCTGTTACCCCAACGCTCTGGAGCAGTTTGAGGTGAGCGACGCCCGCAGGGCCTGGGAAGTAGAGCGAGACCTGAAAGCCATCGGCATGGAACCGGTATGGAAAAACTGGGACAGAGCGTTCGATTTTAAATGAAAAATGAAGAATGAAGTACGTTTCCGTTCTCACCATTGCCGGCAGCGACAGCTGCGGAGGCGCAGGCATACAGGCTGACATCAAGACTATGTCGGCACTGGGGTGCTACGCGGCTTCGGCCATAACATCGATAACAGTACAAAACACACTTGGCGTGACTGCCATACAAGCCATATCTCCCGACATCGTTGCCGGACAGATACGTGCTGTGATGGACGATATATGTCCGAAGGCTGTCAAGATAGGAATGGTGAACGACGCCGACACTATCCGTGCCATTGCCGCAACATTGAAAGAATATAATATCGGGCACGTCATTACAGACCCGGTGATGATATCCACAAGCGGCACAAGGCTCATGCAGGACGACGCACTCGACGTCTTCCGGACAGAGCTTCTGCCCATGTCGACGCTCCTGACACCCAATGTGCCCGAAGCCGAAGTGCTATCAGGGATGGCAATAAGCGGCAAACCGTCGATGGACAATGCCGCCATGGCGATGTTGCGCGACGGTTGCAGAGCATTGTTGATAAAGGGCGGACACATTGCGGGGCGCAAGACAGACCGGCTGTATCATGCCGCCTGCAGCGGCATGACATCACGCGAATACGTTTGCGACGATGTGCCTACAGCCAATACCCATGGCACAGGCTGCACCCTGTCGTCGGCTATAGCGGCATTCCTCGCTCTCGGCTTAACGCTTGACGAGGCCGTCGGCCGGGCCAAGGACTATGTCACGCAGGCCCTGCTGTACGGTGCCGATGTGGAAACAGGCCGGGGGCACGGACCCGTAAACCATTTCTTTGACCCGAAAAAACTTGTTAAGATATGAAACAGATACAGTTTATAACACATCAAAACCATCGTTACTCATATGTGGACAGCGCGCGCATGGCCCTTGAAGGCGGATGCCGGTGGATTCAGCTGCGTATGAAGGACGCCACCGACGACGAAGTGCGCAAAGCTGCGTCCGGCATTCAGCCTCTCTGCCGGGAACACGAAGCAGTGTTCATCATAGACGACCGTGTCGAACTGGCCAAAGAGTTAAAGGCCGACGGCGTGCATCTGGGCCGTAACGACATGCCTGTTTGCAAAGCGCGCCGCGTGCTCGGCGAAGAATTTGTCATCGGCGGCACCGCCAACACGTTCGACGACGTGGAGCGACTGTGGCGCGAGGGCGCCGACTATATCGGTTGCGGCCCATTCCGTTTCACCACTACAAAAACCAATCTCTCGCCCGTACTCGGCCTTGACGGCTACCGGAACATCATCACCCGTATGGCCGCATCCGGCATAGACATTCCTGTAGTAGCCATCGGTGGCATACTGTACGATGACATACCCGCTATAATGGCTACCGGAGTGCATGGCATCGCACTGAGCGGGGCCGTGCTCAATGCCTTGAATCCTGTTGAGGAAATGAAAAGGATAATCAAATTATAAAAATCAATATGAACGACAACATCAAAATCACATATCCGTCGTCCGAGAAGGTATATATGAACGGACGGATATACCCCGACCTGCGTGTCGGCATGCGCCGCGTAAGCCTGACACCGACAGTGACAATAGAAAACGGAGAGAAGAAGATGACGGAGAACGCCCCTGTCTATGTATATGACACAAGCGGACCGTACAGCGATCCCAATATCGAGACAGACCTGAAACGGGGATTGCCCAAACTACGCAAACCGTGGACAGACGCCCGCAAGACCGGTGATACGCTTATGGCGCTGGCCAAGCGCGGCATCATCACTCAAGAGATGGAGTATGTGGCCATACGCGAGAACATGAACTGTGCCGAACTGGGCATCGAGACACATATCACACCCGAGTTTGTACGCGACGAAGTGGCTGCCGGACGCGCTGTCATACCGGCCAACATCAATCACCCCGAGGCTGAGCCGATGATTATCGGAACAAACTTTCTCGTGAAAATCAATACCAACATCGGCAACTCACATCAGAACTCAAGCATCGAGGAGGAAGTGGAAAAGGCCGTATGGAGCTGCAAATGGGGCGGCGACACGCTGATGGACCTGTCCACGGGTACCAACATCCACGAGACGCGCGAGTGGATATTGCGCAACTGTCCCGTGCCGGTAGGCACCGTGCCGATGTATCAGGCGTTTGAGAAAGTGAACGGCAAGGCCGAGAACCTGACATGGGAGATATTCCGCGACACACTCATCGAGCAGTGCGAACAGGGAGTGGACTACTTCACCATACACTGCGGCATACGCCTAAAGAACGTGCATCTGTCACAGGGCCGCCTCACGGGGATGGTGAGCCGCGGCGGAAGCATCATATCAAAGTGGTGCATGGTGCATCAGGAGGAGAGTTTTCTCTATGCCCACTTCGACGACATCTGTGACATCTGTGCCCGTTACGACGTGGCCATATCGCTGGGCGACGGTCTGCGGCCCGGCTCCACACACGATGCCAACGACGCGGCACAATTTGCCGAGCTCGACACCATGGGCGAACTCGTAGAGCGCGCATGGGCGAAGAATGTGCAGGCATTCATCGAAGGACCGGGCCACGTGCCCATGCACAAAATCCGGGAGAACATGGACCGGCAGATAGAGAAGTGCCACGGTGCCCCGTTCTACACCCTAGGACCGCTCGTCACGGACATCGCCCCGGGCTACGACCATATCACAAGTGCCATCGGTGCGGCCATGATAGGATGGTACGGCACGGCCATGCTATGCTACGTCACACCGAAAGAGCACCTTGCCCTGCCCGACAAGGACGACGTGCGCACAGGCGTGGTAACATACAAGATTGCCGCCCACGCCGCCGACCTGGCCAAGCAGCATCCCGGCGCCACCATCCGCGACAACGCGTTGAGCAAGGCCCGCTACGACTTCCGATGGAAAGACCAGTTCAATCTGGCCCTCGACCCGGAACGTGCACTGGAGTATTACAAGACATCGAACAAGACCGAAGGTGAGTTCTGCACGATGTGCGGCCCCAATTTCTGCGCCGCACGCATCAGCCATTCGCTGAAAGATTGCGACAGATAAGCCAAGAAAAAAGCGGATGTGCCAAATGCAGACATTGCACAACAAACGTACGATTTGCATTCCGGCACATCCTCTTTTATTTCCATGATATGAAATTTATCGTTATAACATCGCCCTGCCCTATGCCTGACGAGGCACAGAGAATAAAAGAGCTCTTCGATTGCGGCATCGACATGTTGCATCTGCGCAAACCCGGTTCGGCTGTTGAAGACTGCGCCCGGCTGCTTGACTCCCTGCCCGACAAGTATCTGCGCCGCATTGTCGTTCACGACCATTTCCAGCTCTGCCTCGATTACGATCTTGCCGGCGTTCATCTTAACCGTCGCAACCCGTCGGTGCCGCCGTTCGTTGCGGCAGACCCTGACCGCTATACTGTCTCGGCATCATGCCATTCCATTGCCGAGGCGGCAGAAAAGAAAGCCGATGCCGCCTATATCTTTCTCAGTCCGATATTCGACAGCATATCCAAACAGGGCTACCGGTCGTCATACTGTAGCGAAGAACTCGGTAAAGCTGCCGGAAACGGCATTCTTGACAGCCGTGTAATAGCCCTTGGCGGCATTACGCTCGGCCATATTCCGATGCTCCGCCGATGGCATTTCGGCGGGGCTGCCTTCCTCGGTGATGTATGGAAAAGGGCGGGACATGACGAATTCATTGTCAACGCCCGCCTGCTGTCATGTGCATTGCACGAGAACAAAGGATGACTGCTTACGGCTACAGTCGGACTTCATTCCAGAATCTGGGCTGCGTGGTCCTTCACCTTTATCTTCTTCGGCTCGATGACACGTTCGATCGTTCCGTCTTCACCAATGATGAATGTTGTACGGAATGTGCCGAAATATTTGCGACCGTACATGCTCTTCTCGCCCCACACGCCGAACATGTCGGCCAGGACATGTTCCGTATCGGCGATGAGATGGAAAGGCAGTTCGTGCTTTGCAATGAACTTCTGATGGGATTTCTCGTCGTTGATGCTCACCCCCAGCACTTCGTAGCCTGCGCCTTTCAGTGTTTCATAGTTGTCACGCAAGTTGCATGCCTGACTTGTACAGCCGGATGTCATGTCTTTGGGGTAAAAATACAACACCAGTTTCTTCCCTGCAAAGTCGTCAAGCCTTACCTCACGGCCATTCTCGTCGCGCCCGAGTATTTCCGGCGCCTTGTTTCCTGTTTCCATATATTTGCGTATTGTTTTGTTGTGTTATTATTGTTGTGTCACTTCATTGTCTTTGCCGTTCCTCCTTTATCATGTCATTGCCAGCCATGCCGATGTTCGTGAACTACAGCGGCCTTATCGGCCGGCAGAGCTATCCGTGACAAAGATATGAAAAAATAACGAGAATCATACAATCGGCAAATAAAAAAGAATTCGGCCATCCGGCGGAAATATCACTGTCGAAAGGCGCGCCGTTGCGTCTGTCCTTGCCATATGCCAACACATAAGCATGATTGCCATTCCGGTACAAGGGCGCTGTACTGTCAGTACAAGGCCGTTGAACCGACAGTACAAGGCCGCCGAACCGACAGTACAAGGCCGCCGAACCGACAGTACAAGGCCGCCGAACCGGCATCATACCACCGTACGATATTGTCTGTCGCTGTCGGACGGCACGCAAATCCCAATGCTGGCTTGCCGCAACTTGCCTGCGTCCTTCATCTTATATCGGACTCACGCTACATCAAAGCCGACACTGCGGTCACTTCCGCTGCACGACAGGCTTTGCAGTATTTCAAAAAGTCTATTAACGTTTTATAAAGATAACACTTGTTACGGTTTGCCAACTACTATGCTTACTTTATGCCTTTTAAACGGCTCTTTTCCTTAACACATACGTCATTTGTCTAAAAAGGAATAAAGGATTTGCATAAACGACAGTTTGTGTATACTTTTGCAGCAGTAAAAAGATTGTTTCAGGATAACACTACGACACGACTACATCAAAACAAGAACGTGTCAGTGAAAAGAAAAGAGAAAGAAGACAACGACATCTAAATATTCATTACTCAAAAAAAGAAATAATAAACTATGGAAAAGAAAAGCAAGAAACTGACCAACGAAGTGGGCGCCCCGGTAGCCGACAACCGAAATTCGCAAACAGCAGGACCACGCGGACCGATGGCCATGCAGGACGTATGGTATATGGAGAAGATTGCACACTTCGACCGCGAGGTGATTCCCGAACGGCGCATGCATGCAAAGGGCGGAGGAGCATACGGCAAGTTTACCGTGACACACGACGTGACACAATACACATGTGCATCGATATTCTCGGCCATTGGCAAGGAGACAGAGATGTTTGCGCGCTTCTCGACCGCAGCCGGTGAACGCGGAGCGGCAGACGCCGAACGAGACATCCGCGGATTTGCCCTCAAATTCTACACAGACGAGGGCAACTGGGACCTTGTGGGCAACAATACTCCCGTGTTCTTCCTTCGCGACCCGCTGCTCTTCCCAGACCTGAACCACGCCATAAAGCGCGACCCGCAGACCAACCTGCGGTCCAAACAGAACCAATGGGACTTCTGGTCGATGCTGCCCGAAGCGCTCCATCAGGTCACGATCAACATGTCGGACAGGGGCGTACCGGCATCGTTCCGCCACATGCACGGTTTCGGTAGCCATACCTACAGCCTCATCAACAGCGACGGGCGGCGTGTATGGGTGAAATTCCACTTTATCACCCAACAGGGTATCAAGAATATTACAGAGGAAAAGGCAGAAGTGCTCAGGGGCAAAGATCCCGACAGCAGTATACGCGACCTCTTCGAAGCCATCGAGCGAGGAGACTTCCCGCGATGGACGCTTTATTTCCAGATTATGACCGAAGACCAGGCACGCACACACCGCGACAACCCGTTCGACCTGACAAAGGTATGGTCGCACAAGGAGTTTCCGCTGATAGAAGTGGGTGTGATGGAGCTGAACCGCAATCCCGAGAACTATTTTGCAGAAGTGGAACAGTCGGCCTTCTCACCGGCACACATTGTTCCCGGCATAGGATTCTCGCCGGACAAGATGTTGCAGGGACGCCTCTTCTCATACGGTGACGCACAGCGCTATCGCCTCGGGGTGAACCACGACCTCATTCCGGTGAACCGCCCGCACTGTCCGGTGCACACATTCCACCGCGACGGACAGATGCGCACCGACGGCAACAAGGGAGCAACAACGGCATACTTCCCCAACAGCAAGGGCGAATGGCAGGACCAGCCGCAATATCGTCCTGTACCGATGGACCCCGACGGCGCCATCGACCACTACAACCCTTACGACGAACCGGAGGACGACTGCTTCCGCCAGCCGGGTGACCTATACCGTCTGCTCACTGAAGACAAGCGGCAACTGCTCATCGCCAACACCGCCAACGACATGAAAGACGTGACTGCAAACATCAAATACCGGCATGCCGCACACTGCTATCTTGCCGACCCGGAATACGGCAAGCGACTGGCAAAAGCTTTGGGCATAAACCTGAACCGAGTGAAAGAACTGGCATCACTCGACGAAACGGAACGTCTGAGACAAACATGCACCGAATAAAAACATAAGTTAGTCAGCAAAATTAAACTACATTATCGTCCGGACTAAACGCACCCTGTCCAAACTGAACACGCCCTGTCCGAACAGAACGCGCCCTGAAAGGGCAACAAGCCCACAGCCCGGGGCAGAGCGAAGCGACACCCCGGGAATCAAACATCGACAATCCACGCGCCCTGAAAGGGCAAAAGCATTAAACACAAGGAACGCACGAATTGTAAGCATCTGATAATTAATGCTTTTGCCCTTTTAGGGCGAATAGGCACAATCGTGCTGTTCCCGTCGAGCCGGACGGGCGAAAGGGAATTGTTGAGGATGTGTCGAAACGCAAATATCACACAACATAGGGACGTATTTGCATTTTGACATATCCTCAATATAGTTACTATGGCCATGTGAAAACACACTTTTTCCCGATTTTCTTGGCTCTTGCAGAAATTTAATTTAACTTTGCATCATATAATAACGAAAGAGACAGACTATGAGCAAAATCACAGACATCGCACGAAAGAATATGAACAAGCAGCTATATAAAGACTTCTTCTTTATCTGCTTCGGAATAATGCTTTACGGTTTCGGATATACGGCTTTCATCCTGCCCGAGCAGGTAGTGATGGGCGGTGTGGCCGGTATATCGGCACTGCTGTTTTATGCTTTCGGATTTCCTCCTGCCATATCCATCTGGGTGCTCAATGTCTCACTGCTCCTGATAGCTTTCCGGGCACTGACACGGCAGTTCACCATCCGCACCATCATCGGTGTATCGATAATGTCGGTAATCATCGGTGCTCTGCAGCCGTTTTTCCAGGCACACCCCATCATCACGGCCGGAGAAGACAAGTTCATGCATGTGATTATAGGAGGAGCCATGAGCGGAGCCGGTCTCGGCCTCGTATTCTCGCACAATGGTTCCACTGGCGGCACCGACATCATCATAGCCCTGCTCAACAAACATTTCCGCATGAGCTTCGGGCGGGCGATGCAGTTCATCGACATAACTATCATAAGTTCGTCATACTTCCTTTTCCACAGCACGGAGACCATCGTATACGGTGTGGCATTCACGCTGATAGCCAGTTATGTGTGCGACTATGTCATAAACGGTTCTCGACAGACAGTGCAGTTTATCATCATATCAAAAGAATATGAAAAAATTGCCGACACTATAAACACAAAAGTAAACCGCGGCGTGACTCTAATCAAGGGACAGGGATGGTATTCAAAGCAGGAATCGGACATATTGATTGTGCTCGCCCGTAAATATGAATCGCAGGAAATTTTCTACTACATCAAAAGCATTGACCCATACGCACTCGTGTCGCAGTCGTTCTGCAACGGAGTGTTCGGGCAGGGATTCGACTCTCTGAGAAGTTGATTTTTCGGTAACTATTCAGCGGATAATCTGGTAGGGACATATTCTTGTATTTGTCCGTTCATAATATATTGATATTCAACATATATATGGCGGACAAATACAAGAATATGTCCCTACCAAAATGATTATGTCGCAAAAAATGTCCCTACTCTATGAACTGAAGATTATCCGCTGAATAGTTACATTTTTCGGGAGGTATTCTTAAAATTCCTTTAACTCCTTAAAAAAGCGATGTCATTTTGTCATACTCCTCTCATCGGCACATTATTTGTCCCATTCCTTTCGGATAACAAAAAGAAAGGAGACAAACATGACATTAGACAAATTTACCATCAAAGCTCAAGAAGCCGTACAGGAAGCCGTCAACACGGCAAGGACCGGCGGTCAACAGAGCATTGAGCCTGTACACCTGTTGTACGGTGTAATGAACAAAGGCAAAGACGTGACGAACTTCATCTTCCAGAAGCTCGGCGTAAATACCGCACAAATAGAAAGCCTCATAAGCCGCGAGATACAGCACCTGCCACGTGTACTTGGTGGCGGACAGCCATATCTGAGCAACGAAAGCAACAGCGTGCTCACCAAAGCTCAGGACATTGCCAACAGAAACGGTGATGAGTTCGTATCAGTAGAACCTCTGCTGACGGCACTGTTGACAGTCAATTCCACAGCATCGCGGATAATGAAAGATGCTGGAATGACAGAAAAGGACATGCTCGCCGCCATCGACGAACTGCGGCAGGGACGAAAAGTTCAGTCGCAAAGCGCCGACGACAACTATCAGTCGCTGTCGAAATATGCCAAGAACATGGTGGAACTGGCACGCGCCGGAAAGCTCGACCCTGTGATAGGCCGCGACGACGAGATACGCCGCGTGTTGCAGATTCTGTCGCGCCGCACAAAGAACAACCCTATACTGATAGGTGAACCGGGAACAGGAAAGACAGCCATCGTAGAGGGACTGGCCGAACGCATCGTTCGTGGCGACGTGCCGGAGAACCTGAAAGACAAGCAACTGTATTCGCTCGACATGGGTGCACTGGTGGCCGGAGCGAAATATAAAGGCGAATTTGAGGAACGGCTGAAGAGCGTAATCAACGAGGTGACACAGGCCGAAGGACGCATAATACTGTTCATCGACGAGATTCACACACTTGTAGGTGCCGGCGGCGGAGAGGGCGCCATGGACGCGGCCAACATCCTCAAACCGGCACTGGCACGCGGAGAACTGCGCTCGATAGGTGCCACGACACTCAACGAATATCAGAAGTATTTCGAGAAAGACAAAGCCCTGGAACGACGTTTTCAGACGGTGATGGTAGACGAACCCGACGAACTGAGTGCCATCAGCATTCTGCGCGGACTGAAAGAGCGTTACGAAAACCATCACAAGGTGCGTATACAGGACGACGCCTGCATAGCAGCCGTGCAGCTGTCGGAACGGTACATAAGCGACCGCTTCCTGCCCGACAAGGCTATCGACCTGATGGACGAGGCTGCGGCCAAACTGCGGATGGAACGCGACTCTGTGCCTGAAGAGCTTGACGAGATTGAGCGAAAACTCAAACAGCTGGAGATTGAACGAGAGGCCATAAAACGCGAGAACGACACTGCAAAACTCGCTGCGCTCGACAAGGACATAGCCGAACTGCGCGATCAGGAAAAACAGTATCGCGCAAAATGGGAAGGCGAGCGCGCACTCGTGAACAAGATTCAGCAGAACAAACAGCGTATGGAGCAACTGCGCTTCGAAGCGGAAAGGGCCGAACGCGAAGGCAACTATGAGCGCGTGGCGGAGATACGATACGGAAAACTGAAAGTGCTGGAAGACGACATCAGAAACATACAACAGCAACTGCACAACGCACAGGGAGCTGAGGCCATGGTGAGAGAAGAAGTGACAGCCGACGACATCGCAGAAGTGGTAAGCCGGTGGACTGGCATACCCGTAACGCGTATGATGCAGAGCGAACGCGAAAAACTGTTGCATCTGGAAGAAGAACTGCACCGCCGTGTCATCGGGCAGGACGAAGCAATACGGGCGGTGAGCGATGCTGTACGCCGGAGCCGCTCAGGTCTGCAAGATCCGAAACGCCCGATAGCATCATTCATTTTCCTCGGCACCACAGGAGTAGGAAAGACTGAACTGGCAAAGGCATTGGCAGAATATCTGTTCAACGACGAGACCATGATGACGCGCATCGACATGAGTGAGTATCAGGAGAAGTTCAGCGTGAGCCGTCTCATAGGAGCGCCTCCGGGATATGTAGGCTATGACGAGGGCGGACAACTGACCGAGGCCGTACGCCGCAAACCGTATTCTGTGGTGTTGTTTGACGAGATAGAAAAGGCTCATCCCGATGTATTCAACATTCTGCTACAGGTGCTTGACGACGGCCGGCTGACCGACAACAAGGGACGCACAGTGAACTTCAAGAACACGATAATCATCATGACGTCGAACCTCGGCAGTCAGCTGATACGAGAGGAGATAGAGAAAAACGGCGGAACAATGAACACAGAGAAGCAGCTCAATCTGCAAAACGCTCTGTTCAACCTGCTCAAACAGACCATACGTCCGGAATTTCTCAACCGTATCGACGAGACCATCATGTTCCTGCCGCTCAACAAGAGCGAAATCGCAGAAGTGGTGCGCCTGCAGATGAATGCCGTCAAGACGATGCTCGCATCGCAGGGATTTACCCTCGAAATGACAGAACGGGCCGTCGAAACTCTTGCCGACGCCGGATACGACCCGGAATTCGGTGCCCGGCCTGTAAAGCGGGCCATACAGCACGAGGTGCTCAACGAACTGTCGAAACGCTTGCTGGCAGGTGATGTTCAAAGCGACAAGCCTGTAATAATAGATGCGGAGAACGGGGAGTTGACGTTCAGGAATTGATTCTTTGTATAGGAGTTTTTTATAGGAGTTAAAAGAGTTAAAGTGATAACTCCTATAAAAAACTCCTATACAGATAATTAATTCCCTTTGACTTTTATAGCTTCCGCTACAATCTCTGCAATCTTCTTTGCACCCTTTGCCGTCGGATGTATGCCGTCACGCTGCATCTCGTCCGTCTTGATTTTAACAACAGGGCGCAGGTCTATCACATCGAGCTTGTTCTTCTTTGCAACCTTTGCCACAGCCGGTATCACACCGTTGACAATGGTAGAGTCGATTATCATACCCTTTTCGTTGAGGTCGCCCTTAGTGTCAGCAGCAATGGGGTTGCAAAGATATATCAAAGGCTTTGACGGCAAGGCCTTCAACTCATCTATCATCTGCTGCATGGAGGCACGGAAATCCTTGTCATTACCGGTCCAGTTACGGGGCTTGCTGTCGTTGGTGCCAAGTTTTATCACCACAATGTCCGGACAGAAAGCTTTGGCATCGGCCCATGCCTGCTCTTTCATATACGGACGGTCGCCGCTGTTGAGCATCGTACGGGCACTTACACCGTAGTTTCTGACACAATAGTCGCGGCCCAACATGCGCTGTAACTGTGCTGGGTAGCCATCCGTATCAACCATGTCGATGCCATAACCATCGGTAATGCTGTTGCCGATGCAGGCTACGCGATGCGCTCCCGACTTGGGCAATTTGAGATTTTCGAGCCACGTGGTAAGCTCATCGACCATAAGGTCGTGATATGCAAACGACGTACGGAAACCGAAACCGTGACCGCCCGTAGGATATATGTGCATGGCAGCCGGTATGCCGGCCTTGCGCAAAGCCATGTAATAAGGCAGGCCGTTGGTCATAGGGGGCACGGCACGGTCGTCACCGGCCATGATGATGATGGCAGGAGGAGTCTGATGCTTGTGCACCTGCTTGTCGTTGGAAAACTCGTGTACGAGCTTTTCGTCACCACGCTTGTCACCAAGAAAACCCACCACAGAACCTTTATGCGTGACACGTTCGTCCATAGAAATGACGGGATAGAAAAGTATCTGGAAGTCAGGACGGGATTCCTGAGGGGCATGCGTGGCCGTGGTCGATGCGAGATGACCACCGGCCGAAAAACCCATGATACCCACATCATAAGGACTCACATGCCATGCTTCGGCGCTGTCGCGTACCGTGCGTATGGCGTTCTGCGCATCACTCATAGGTATGCTGCGGTCTCCCTTGGGCATACGATAGGTGAGAACACAGTAGGCTATGCCCTGCTTGTTGAAATACTCCACCCAATCAGTTCCCTCGTTCTGCATCGAAAGATGCGAATAGCCGCCACCGGGGCACCCCACTATTGCGCGGCCTGACGGCTGCTCAGGCAGAAATACCTGCATGTTGGCAGCTCCGTCGGGTGTAAGGTTGACAGTAAACTTACGTGAGGTCTGCGCCTGCATCGCCACACTGAATGCCGCAAAGGCAAAAAGGAATAATGCTTTTTTCATATTGACAATCGGTTTAATCAACAGTTGTTTACACAAAATCAGCCCCATACCATTACGGGTGCGGGGCTGATTTTCATTGAATATTCTTATCCAAAACAGGACTTGTATTTAGTTGAACGGCAGATACCAGTTTGACTCTATCTCAAGATTCTTAACAGGATTCTTGAAAGCCAATTTCTTGGCCAGCCAGCGACCACCGAAATTCGAACCATAAGAGGCCGGACTTCCTACAAACTCACCGCTGCCTTTACCGTTCTTGTTACGTGCCAGACGCATGAGATCGGCAAAACGATTACCCTCGAATGCGAACTCCATTGCATACTCATCGCAAAGGATATCCTCAACAGCGTTGATAACGTCTCTTATGTCGTAGTTGCCCAAAGATGCTTTTTCCTTAAGAAGTTTATTCATCCGGGCATTCAATTCAGCAAGTTTCTCCGCTTTGGTTTCTTCATCAAGCGATTCGTCATTGAGAACATTCTTGATTTCATCATCAATGCGAATAGAGTCTGCCACACGGTCAACGGCAGTGAAAGTGATTTCTTCGCCAAAAGATTTCTTAAGAGCGACAATCTGTTTTACCACCTCGTCTGTCATTCTATAAAGCGACTTGTCACCCGATGTACCATAGTTGTCACTGCAACCGTGACGATGGATACCATAGTTATGATTGGTGCCACTGCCACTGAAAACAGTCGACTGCTCGCTTCTTCCGTCTTCAGAACAGAACGGAAGCGTAGTAGTCAGCAAATTCCATGTCTCTTCACGAACGTAGCTGTAACCCTTCATGTTGTCGGTTATACCATCCTTAAGAATAGCAAAGGCGGCATCGGGATAGCCCATACGGTTGAGAGCCTCGGCAAGATGAAGCCAGATTGTGGTTGGACGATAGAGAAATACATAAGGCGATTCTTGGACATAAGTACCCAAAATCTCATATTTCACATTATTAAGGGAATAACTTCCAACTCGTGAGCGTGCACGCATATCTCCCATGCCTTTCATTACAGACATTTGAGGATTTGTAGGATTATTTGTCTGATAGTAATAATCAGTACTGTCGGCAATAAAATTATAAGCATCAGAAGGTACTATTTGCTTTTTCACAAAAACACTGTCATACTCCTCTGCAGAAAATTTATTAAAACTTCCGCCATGTGAATTAAGATAATACGGATTGTATCCGAAAAGTATCGACAACTCTGACGTATATCCCATCAAACTGGTCGAAGCCATAGGAACATATGTAAGAATACCGGTATCCATTGTTGCATCAAACGGAGAAAGCACAGTGGATAGTGAACTAATCCAAGAACTCCAACTACGTGTACCACTGCCAAAAGTTACTCCACCAAAATCTCTTGGAATATTCGCATATAAATGTTCTTTCGGACTAAAACTTGATATAGAATTTCTTGAGAATATCTTGTTCTTGAAAAGGAAATCGTAATAATTACGGGCTGCATTGGCATAGTCACCGGCTTCCAGATAAAGATCGCCAAGAATCACATCTACAGGAATGCATAAACGAGACAATATTTCATTGCTACCGCCGGGAAGAAGTTTGCCACTATACGGAATTTCCGCGCTCTTGAACCTGATTAACTCCGGTGCAAGCGCATTGGTTATACCATAGATGTCAAGTTCCGGAGAATTGTTATTCTGTATCTGCGACAACGATGTCATGGGCTCTGTGAAGAACTTGACCTTACCATAAGTGCGTGCCAACTGGAGATATGCCCATGCCCGGAACGACAATACTGCAGCATACTCATCAAGGGTGACATTGGTAGCACCATCATAGAGAGCGGTGTCACGATGTGCAAGATAGTAATTGCAATTGTTCACCACCTTATAATATACATAGGCACTGTCGTACTTATTGGCAGAAGTGGCAGAGAAATCTGCCAGCTCCTGCAAGTTCCTGTCAGAATGTATTGTCGTTGTAGCCAAATCGCCACGCAACTCATTCTGAATCACATAAACCTCAGCTGCATGCTGCATGGCCTCCATGATACCGGCCACATAAAACAGCGAGTCCGTCTTTTGAGTCAAATCCGGCATCTCCACCTGACGTCCGCCATCCACATCGAGCATATCGCTGCATGACGAGAAGCCCAACGCCATCATACCGGCAAAAAACAATATAATCTTTTTCATATTTTCTGATTTTATTTAGAGGTTTATCTTTAGTCCGAAAGTAAAGGCACGTCCCTGTGCAAGATTGCCACAATCAATGCCCTGATACATCACACCATTGTTTATACTGAACTCAGGGTCATTGCCCAGATAGTTTGTCAGTGTGAAAAGATTTATGGCCTCTGCCCAAACGGTAAGTCCCTGCAACCATGTTGAATTGACGGGAACTCCATATGACAGTTTAAGCGATTTCATACGCAGATAGCTGCCATCCTCTATCCAGCGGTCGCTGAAACGATTGTTGCCCATGGGGTCATTGAAAGCTACACGCGGCATATCGGTCTGCTGTCCTTCATAGCGCCAATGGTTGGTCACGGCCACCTGCTGATTGTAGAAATTGCTGCCAGAGTTGAGAATCATACGCTGATAGTTGAACACGTCATTACCGAGACTATAGTTAAAGTTCATACTGAGCGTGAAGTTCTTCCAATTGACTGTCGCAAATATATTGCCATAAATGTCAGGATTTGGGTCACCGATGATAAAACGATCGTTATCATCGATTATGCCATTACCATCCTTATCAACAAAACGCATATCACCGGCCTTGAAATAATGCTTGGCATTAGTGTTGTCCAGCATATAAAGATATCCGTCATCACCGGCGGCCTTTGCATCTGCATCCGTAGCAAACACACCGTCAGTCTTATAGCCATAGAACATGGCCACAGGATTTCCTACAGACGTGAGAATATTGTCACGACCATATATAGACGATGTATAATCTCCGTCAGGCAGTTTTGTCACTTCATTCTTGTAGTGGCCTACACTTGCACCTAACTCCACATTCCAGTTCTTGGTAACAACGGGCTTAACTGTCACCATGGCCTCAAAACCGGTATTTTTCAATTCTCCGCCATTAGTCCAATATCTGTTGATACCGGCAATCGGGCTTTCAAAAGTCTTGATAGTAAGCAAATCGGTTGTCTTGTGGATATAATAGTCGAAACTCACTCCTACACGATTGTGCAACAAATAGCTTTGGAAGCCAACATTAAACTTATGTGTCTTCTCACTATGAATCTTGTCATTACCCACATTCACCATCTGCACTCCGGGGAAGCCGTTAAACTTGGTCATGGCATATACTGTTCGTGAAGCATTATTTGCAATATCATCGTTACCGCTGATATCGTATCCCGCGTTGATGCGCAAATAATTGATACCCATATTCTTGGGGAACCATTTTTCATTGGTAGCCACCCATCCGGCCTGAACACTGGGATATATCTCCCACTTCACACCAAAGACATCGAGTCCGTCACAGTTCTCTCCAAAACGACTGTTGGCCTCACCAAGAAGCGAAAGAGTAAGGAAATATCGGTTCATGTAATTATAGTCGACATTGCCATACCACTGCATCTGTTTCCATTTGTCATTGTCACCACCGGACGTATTGATGTTGGAGCTATTGGCATCAATATGCGGGTTCTTGTCGTCCTGACGGCTTGTGTACTGTGTGCTTATGGCATCACTGTCGTACGAGAAATAATTATAGCGGAAACCGGCAAAAGCCTTCAACGCATGTGCACCGAATATGTGAGAATAGTCTACACGGGTATCGCTGACGATATTGTTCTCATTTGAAAAGAATGTCGCAAACTGGTTATATACCGGTTGCAAGTTAGGCATTCTGAATCCGGGAACACCTGTACTGGGACGGGTGTAACGCTGCGAATTACGGTTAAGAACATAGCTGAACATCTCAGTTATGGCCCAGTCACGTCCTAAAGTCAGCGTTGGGGCTATCATAGCCTGAAAATAGGTATTTTCAGTATAGTTACGGTTCACTCCCTCCGCTTTGTTCAGTATAGCCACCGGATTGGCCAAAGAATAATCCGAGCCGAGAGCATCAAACAGATCGTCTGCCTCACTGAGCAAATCGGTAAAGCCTCCGCGATGCACGCTATACTGATAAGGTGTGACAAGCGGCGACTTGATTAAGGCAAGGAATGTAGGCGAAGTGGGAGTAGCTTTAGAGAAATCCTCTGGTACTCCGTCGTTCTGCGAGTTGGTTGTAGTACGCGCAATAGACATATTGAATTTTGTCTTAAGATTCTTCAGAATTTCAATATCCGTATTGAAACGCACGTTCATTCTTGTATAGTCATTGCCTTTTGCCGTGCTTTCGCCGTCTACATATCCCACAGACAGATTGTACATGCCGACGTTGTCGCCACCCTGCACATTGATGCTGTAGTTTTGCGTAAGAGCTGTCTGATACACAGCATCCTGCCAGTCAAAGTCGTTATGATACGTATGATAATAATATCCGTTGGGGTCGTCATTGAGGAAATTGAGCGCCGGAGTGTACTTGTTCAATCCGTCGATGGTTCCCATTATCTCAGTGACATAATTGCGATATTGCGAAGCATTCATCACAGTCTGGAGCCTCGGCACCAGATTCAGACCTACAGATATGTTTGCATCAATGCGTGTTGCCATGCTATGTCCACGTTTGGTATCGATAAGTATGACACCATTTGCACCACGAGCACCATAAAGTGCCGTCGCATTCTTCAGCACGGTAACTTTCTCAACATCAGCCGGCATCACATTGGCCAACATATTGTTGAAATTTCCGCTATGCAACATGTCACGGCTCAACTGCATATCCATCTCTACACCGTCTACGATTACAAGCGGCTGTGCATTGGCATTGATAGAGTTCATACCGCGCACAAACATTGTATTTCCAAGACCGATACCACCCGAACGCTGTATGGCACGGAGATCGCCCGACAGATTGTTCTCTATCTCTGAGTCTATTGTATAATTATGACCGCTATTGGCAACGAAATTGCGCGATGCCGTAATCGTTGTAGCATCATCATACATCGGGCGGAACTTATCGCTAAGCATATATACTACAAGATTATCTTCCTTGTCGCCTATGGCAACCTGCTGCGCAGAAAATTCTTGCGCATATACGTATAATGAGGAAGTGAATGCTGGGACCTTGATTGTAAAGGTTCCGTCATCATCAGACATGGCCGTGTAACGGCTGTTGCCGAGCGCTTTCACCTGAATACCTCCAAGAGGCTTCTTGGTAACTTCGTCAAGAACAACACCCTTCACCACTTTCAACTGATACTTCTCCTGCTCTACTTTCGGACGTTTCGGCGCCTTAGCTTCCCCATCGTCTGACCAGTCATCCTGAGCCATGGCAGGCATAGCCACACCGAGCGCGATGAGACAAAGAGCGTTTCTATTGAACGCCTTTTGAATATTATATATAATGCTCTTCATAATTACTCTTTATTTGTTAAGTATTCTTCATATTCTACCGGAACAAGAATAATACCGGCGATACGCAAAGTCTGACTGTAATTCTTCTCTGTAGAACTATAGTTGTTACGGTTTATCTTCATGTGAAGATACGGCTTGGCAGTTGTAGATACGTATGCATAAGGAAATGTTATAGTTTTGTCAGCATCTGTACTAACTCCCTTGGGATTCTGAACTTTGACAATATTGATTTTGTTCTTGGCGTCTCCCTCAAAAGCTTTCAATTTTGTAAAGCCCCATGACTTTATCTTACCGTCTTCTCCCATATAACTGATATCTACATCAAATTGGGTAACTTTGTTCTCGCTACTTTCACGATTCAACGAATCCGGCAACAATATAATATACACACCGTATGATGCCGCACGTATTCCGCTCATATTGAAATATATCTCAGGCTTAGAGTTGTTTCCAATGGGTTCAAGCGACAAATACCGTTCATATGGCCAATACTCTGCTCTATAGTTATTATCTATACGCTTTATAGTCGGCGGTTGGCAACTTGCAGAAAATGGATATACTTCCTGAGAAGCTTTTTGACCGAACAAATCAACAGAAACTCCAGGACACCATACATCCCATGAATATACGGCCAGACTATCTATCAAACGTGCATATCCATTGCTCTGCGTGCGAACTTCACCTACAGTATGTTTTTTTATAAAATCCATACCGTTAGACAAATAATAGTTGTACGATGAACATAACGTGTCGCCCTTATCCTGATAAGAACCTTCGAGAACATCATTTTCAGGCAGCGATGAATTATAAGTATTTCCATGACTGAACACAAGAGTACGGGCTATCTGAATTCTTGCAATAGAGTCTGTCTGAGTATCCGATTTCACCTGAACAACCTGTTCCTTACCGACTCCTTCTGAAGTAATCGGCTTGTATTTAATTTCATTTGAACTCGGATAACGATAGTATTTTTTCACTGTTTCGTACGCATTCTTATATGCCTCATCTGTGGGGATAAGCAATGTATATGTACTATCTTCATTAGCCAGTTCGGCATTTATCAATCCTCCGTTATAAGTAAGTCTGTTACGCTTTACGATTACAGAGTCGCTATATGTCTGACGTCCCAAAGAGTCAATCGGACCGATAACACTCTTTGCCGCATCGAAATAGTCATACTGAAAATGCTTAAAATACTTTGACAAACTGTCTACACCCGCTTCAAATATGTATTCGTAAAGATTGGGATGATACTCGGCATAACCGTCAATCACATGCAATATACCGTTTACACTCGGCACATTCTTAAACTTGGGATCTATCGTCAGACCGGCATAAGTGCCATTATCCAATATCATCGACTTGTCGTTGAGAGTATATACACGACGCTCACCAGTCTCAGATATGTTATAATTGTAATTGGCAATGTGATTCTTGATGAATCTGTCCACCAAAGAATCCTTGCTCATTGCCATCAGACTGCTATAATCGGATATGGTTCCGTTTTTTGGAGCCCACACCGTGTAGAATCGAGGACTGTTGAGCACTTCATCGTAGCCACCTTTCTTCAGCAATTCCGAGAACTGTGACAATTCGGGATTTCCTGAAATATTCTCCCAAAGACTCAACTTACTCTCCGCATTGCCCGTTACATAGGCTTCGTTGTAATCATCGAAGTCGGAGCATGATGCGGCAAACACTGTCGCTGCCGCCATCATGCAATATACCATTTTATTTAGTCTCATATAAAAATTCTATTTGTGTTTTGCTGAATATTAATACATATCCTCCAGATAACGATCGTTCTGAGCCACATTCACCGGAACAAACTCAACATAGTCAATCTGGAACTTACGTTGTGTATTTCCATCATCAAGCACTGTCTTCAAACGCATCCAATAATCCTGTTGTTTCAATGTACGTGTATCAAGGATTCTACGGATCTGATAAGCTTTAAAGCGTGATATCATGTCCTGAGCACTTGATTTCACAGTAGACAATGGTCCGCGCATATATTTATGGCTACGCATAACCCTGTCAGATTCCAAACCGCGATCGGCATAAGCATCCGGATTGTTGTTTTGATCATTTATATCAATACATCCAATCTCTATCAACCGAGGCTCATTAAAATTACTGTTCATTCGCATATCCAATGGAATATCAAGAGCCTCCATGGCTGCAATAGCAGGAGCTTGTCCAAGATAATACTGAAGCATTGTGCCATGTTGCATACAATCCAAATTAATACGAATCTCATAAACACCATCCGGAACAGGAGGCAACTTTATTGCAAAGTCAAAAATACCCATACCCTGGAAACTATCTCCACGATAAAGCAGATAGTCGTTAGGATTTGGTCCTCCGGCAAGAATATTCATATCAATCTGCGTATTATTACCATTATATACAACAAGATTGTCAAAATAGTCTATCGGGAAACGTGCACGACCAGCAGTCTTACCACCGTTAAGAACAGTCAACTCGTCAGTTTTCATACCTCTGAAACCATTGGACATCAACTCTCCCAGCATTGTAACCGCGTCAATACGTATACGCTCGTTCAGCACACCCATAGGAACCTGAGAATCATAAAGCAAGATATCATCAATTGGATATATATAACCATCCAAAGGAGATATAACATTGCTTTTATCAACCTCACATCCCTTATATATCAGTTCGTGCATAGCAGCAGAACCTATCGTCTCAACTCCATCTGTAAGGGTGTTATTTGCAACATACCTATTGATATAAGTCTTGTTCTCTTTCTTCACCCACCATACTTTCATCAATGTCTTGGGAAGCATAGTCTCATAATAGTCATATGCATCACCGGGATAGCCATATCCCGTCAATATATTATGATCAAGCGTCAGAGCGTCTCTTGACAAGGCATAATTCAGAATGTGATACCTCATGAACATATTCAAGGTATTATGTTCATTGGTATAGTCAGTACCGGTACTCACTTCTATCTTATTGTTACGGTAATAGTCATACCAACCTTCCGTCTCGGTACGTCTGTCACCGGTTGCTGCTTTTCCATACCACTCGTTCGCATGGCGTTTCAAATCATCAAGTGTCTTTATACCATGAGCCGCAAACACCTCATTTGTCTCTGCAAATATTGTAAAACCACGTTTGCATTCTTTGGGAATGTAATATTCTGCTACTGGTGCAGGCTTCTCGGCTGTCAGTTCTTTATCTACAGCATCCAACTTTTCTACAAGTCCGGTTTCTTCCAAAGCTTGATAGAAAATGCTGAATTTCTCCGTATTCAATTGAAGTTCTCTTACAATAGTCTTATTAGAACGCGGAATTACCTTATCTATTACATGAACTACACCGTTGACGCAATCGTCATGACTGTCGATTATGGCAGCAGCATCGTTCAATACCATACGCGGTTTACCATCAACCAATTTGGTATCAGTGGTTATCATACGGCCAAGAAGAGTCCGCAGACCGGAAGAATTCATATCTGTAGTCAGTTTCTTGGTTCCCAACACATGGAAAAGCGTAATGTCCATGCACAAACTGTCGGACAATCCTTCCAGTGAGTTTTCCGTCATACCATTATGCTCTATCTTACTTTCCTTATCATTATACAAACTGTCGATATATTCAGCCACAGCAGCATTGTCCGGAACGAAACATGTGTAGTATTCCTTCGAACCACTCCCATACGTACTCAAGATTCTATCATATCCTGAACGTGTAAGTATATAATTAAAACTGCTGAACTGCTCACTATTGTTTGAAATGAAGTCTTCAATGGTCTCTCCTGTAAACGTATAGAGATCCGACTCATCTATATCCTCGCTACAAGACGACATAGTGATGCATGCCGGAATCAGCAAAAATCCCGCAGCCCTTAACAATGATTTAAATATATTCATTTTCATAATTACTTGTCGTTATTAGTTCTTATCGTAAAGATTACTCTTCTTATATGCCGGATTCTGCTTCAACAGTAAATTGGCTTTCAATTCACTCTCCAGAACCGGGAAATAAAGGTAAGGTTCTGTGTGCATAAGCAATCTTGCAGCACCACCTCCGACAGACATACCACGAGTCATCAGATTCATCATAGAACCGTTGTTCTCTACCATTACATCTGGATCTTCATTGATATCGGCAAGAATCTTATCCGGCTGTACCCCATCTACATGACGATAGTTATATCTTAACAAATCGAAATAACGCTTTCCTTCGAAGCACAATTCGCGCAGACGCTCGGCAAGTACAAGTTCTTCCATAGCTGCCTTATTGCTGTATGTACTGAATTTCAATGTGTCGGCATCTGTCAAAGTAGCCAAGGCTATGGAACGCTTATTGACCTCGTTTACAAGACTGAATGCACTGCGAAGCACATTTTCAACATCCTTATCCGCAGCGTCCTCACTATCCGGTGTAAGCTGGACCAAAGCCTCAGCCTTCATCAGCATGACATCAGACAAACGATAGAATATCCAATTTTGGGCAACTTCCTCATAACCACGTGACAAAGGCGTCTGTGGCTTTAAATTACCCTCAACATTACCAGTCTCCATCAAAGACACCATCTTGAATATATCCAATTCCTCCTTATCTGAAGAATTAACGCTATAGCAACTTTCATACCATCTGTAATCCTTATCGGATATATAAACTTTATCTGCATTCACTTCATTGAAAATCAATGACGCATTCATCAGTCCGTTTCCTCTGCTCTTTTCATCATAGTTCCAATAGCAATTGCGAAGACCGAAGTTGTCATCATTCTTTCCGTCCATCTGCAACTCGAAGATACTCTCCAAAGAATTGCCGGAAATGAACTGTGCCCGATAGTTAACAGAACCATCATATACCAAATTAGACCATGGTCTTCCGAAATCAAAATAATCAGCAGTTGCAGCCCTTTTTGAGTCAAGCACTATATCACAATATTCCACACATTTCTGATAGTCTGCGGAATTATGAGTCATGGAACCACGCCACAAATATACATCGGCAAGCAATGCTGCAATACCCTCTTTGTTCATATATCCCACACGTCGCCAATCCGTAAAGCCATTAGGAGAAAGCGGGGTCTTTATCGCCGTCTCCAAATCCTCTATACATTTATTGAGAACTGTGAGCGGAGCCTCCTGAGGTATTTCAAACTCTTGGCTGCTGAACTTATATGCCCCTGGAGTTACGGGAATATCACGGAATGCGCGTACAAGATAAAAATAGCACAACGACCGCATGGCTAACATCTGCGATATATCCGTATTCAAAGTGGCCTCTGTATAAGCAGGATCACTCTCTACGACTTCCGGTGCATGCTGCAACACGAGATTGCATCTGTTTATAACACCATAAAACGCCGACCAGTCCGCATATGTATTGGTTTGGGTCATATATCCGGACTTAATATCTTTAAGTGCGTTTTCCTTGCCATTGTTGAATGTCTGCACGATAGGATTCATCTCGTCCGAGCGATAACTTCCCCACACAATACAACGTTCTATAATGGCTTCGGAAGTCATGGCTTTGTATACACCGTTGACCATTCCCTCAACATCCGATTTGCTCTTCCACATATCTTCACCTATAGTGATGTCGTCAGGCAACACTACGGTATCGATACATGAAGTTGTCAACAAACCGGACAATATGAATAACATATATTTTTTCATTGTCTTCATCTTTTCTTTTCTAAAACTCAAAATCATCAGAATCCCAAATTAAGACTGAGTGTGAACGACTTTGCACGAGGAGTCTTGGCCTTGTCCTCAGCAAATCCCCAACCGCTCGCAGAATGCTCCGGGTCAGAACCGCTATACTTTGTCCAGCAGTAAAGATTGTTAGCAGAAGCAAAGACCTTAAGTTCGTTCAGACCTATCTTCTTCAGCGCTTTCTTTGGAACATCATAAGAGAGCTGCAGATACTGGAAACGCACAAAAGAACCGTTCTCCACATATCTGTCCGAACCCATCCAGTTGAAAGCAGTCTCATCACCGTACATGGCTCTCGGAATCGGGGTCACATCGCCATCCTTGCGCCAACGATAGTTCACTGAAGCACATTGGTTGTATGCTGTAGACATCTTCTCAAGCTCCATACGTGCATAATTCACTACCTTGTTGCCGAAACGATAGTTGAAGTTGGCTGTCAACTTAAACTGACCATATTTAAGGTTGAATCCAAAACCTCCGTTCACCTTAGGCATAGAGTTGCCAAGATAAACCACGTCAAGCTGATTTATCTGTCCGTCCTTATTAACGTCTTCGTAAATAGCATCGCCACCCTTGAACTCGTAGTTTCTTGTAGCATAGTCGAACACCATATGCATCGGAGTTCCGTCAGCATTCATCATAACCTTGCCGTTCTTGTCAATCGCCACAGGGAATGTCTCGCCATTGGCAAGACGTCTGTTTATTTCCGACTCAAACTGAGCTGCAGTCCATTTGTTCTCTTGCTTCAAATTAGCCAAATATTCATAAGAATACTGGTAAACACCCTTATATCTGTATCCATAAATGGAACCCAAAGGATTGCCCACCTGTACACGGTTCAGATAAGTGCCGTTCTTATTAGACCATTCATTGTTGATAGAGGCCAGCACTTTCTCGTCCATTTCCGTTATCTTGTTGAAGTTCTGTGAAACATTGAAGTTTGCACTTGCCGAGAACTTGCCTTTCTTTATGAAATTGTTAAAGCTGACATTCAGCTCCCATCCTTCATTGTTCATCTCACCGACATTAGAATATGCCAAAGTTGCATAACCGGCAGTAGAAGGAATACGCACATCTTTCATCAACAAGTCTTTTGTTGTCTTGTTGTAGTATTCAAACTCTGCTTCTATCTTGTCGTCAAACAATCCGAGATTAAAGCCTAAGTTGTAACTCGTAGTTGTCTCCCACTTCAGATTGTCAAGTTTCAGACGTATCATATTAATCGTCGGCACTCCGCCATTGGTACCATAGCTACCGGAAGACGTATTATAAGCCTCATAAAAGAGCGACTCCGAACTCGGTGCATTACCCACCATACCCCAACTGGGACGGAAAGCGAGCATGGACACCACCTTGCGCAACGGTTTCATGAACGGTTCATCGATGATATTCCATCGCCCTGACACACTGGGGAAATAAGCCCATTTGTTTTCCGGACCGAACTTGGAATCACCATCGGCACGCAAAGTGACACCCAAAGAGTATCTGCTCTTGTAAGAGAAATGTCCGGTATAGCTCCAACTCTGCGATCTTGACCTTCCTGTGCTACTGCTTGTCTGTACCTTATCTTTACTGTCCTTATCTATCAATATACCGTCTGAAGGAATGTCAAATCCTGGTGGTGTAAGATATCCGGTAGCAAACTGCTGGCTGCTGTTGCTTGTCTTAATCTGATAACGGAACTTCATTGTCGCGGTCCAATCCTCATTCTTGAAATGCGGAGTAAAGGTCAAATCATTGGTAAAGGTAAATCCCATGGAATTACTCTCAAAACTATACGATCTGTTATAGTTTTGAGAACTCATATCATCTGTTGACAACTCAGCAGGATAATAACTCGGCTTGCTGTTTGCATATATATCGAAATAAACATCACCTCTATATGTCAGACGGCTCTTACCTTCTTCAATCCCAAGCAATTCATACTGCAGACAGAAATCAGGATTCACACGGTAAACATTCTCCTTTGACATCGCAAGATTTGCTATAGCCACAGGATTACCCAATGAACGTATATCCCTCATTTCATACGAAGTAGGATTTTTCACCGTAGCAACTCCTGCCTGATTTCTTGCAGGATTCAATATGAAATACTCGTTAGTATTCTCACCATTGGCATTCTGACGATATATACTCATATTAGGCGCTATTTTCTGTGCCAGTCCCAGCAGATCGCTATAACTCTTGTTGTTATTTGTATAAGTAAAGGCAAATGTTGTTATGAACTTTATACGCTCACTCACAAAATAGTCAAGAGACATACGTGTTGTAAAACGGTTGAGAGTCTGCTTGATGATAGTACCCGTCTGATGATTATACCCTGCAGATATACGGAAAGTTGCCTTTTCGCCACCACCGGTCAGGTTAAGGTTGTAATCATGACTCTGTCCGAACTGTGTAACTGCGTCCACCCAGTCGGTATTGTTGTTCCAGTTCTCATAGTCACCCCAACTCTTCACATAGTTAAGCTCATTGATATTGGTAGTGGCATTAGACTGCTGCTTGGGGTTGTATATAGACTCTTTCATAAGCATGGTGTAGTTGTCACCATTAAGAAGTTCATAACCCTTAGGCTGCCAGCTACCCTGGAACTTATAGTTGAATTTTACCCTTGTCGGTCCACGCACACCACGTTTTGTCTTGATTTCGATTACACCATTGGCACCACGCGATCCCCAAATAGCTGTAGAAGCAGCATCCTTGAGTACGGTGATGCTTTGAATATCCTCAACATTCACCGAAAGCAGTGACGCATAGTCTTCGTCGGTAGCATTTTCCACATCGAAGTCGGGAGCATCATAAATCTGATCGTCCACTACAATCAACGGATTCTTGTTACCATTGATAGATGTCACACCACGCAGACGCATCTGTGTGCCGGAACCCAGGTTACCCGAACCCATCACAATGTCAAGACCGGCTATCTTACCCTGCAATGCCTCGTCAGCACTGGTAAACGACAGGCCCTCTACTTCCGACATATCCATCGTTTGCTGTGCTACAGACACCTCACGCTTGGGTATAGAAAGTCCTCCGGTATTCGAACGGCGTTTTGATTTTACGGTAACCTCGCTGATAGTTGTTTTGTTGGCTCCCAATTTCTCATTGAACTTGACACGCGAGCCTATTGCCAACACCAAAGGTTTTGAACCTACATATGAAACGACCAACTTGTTCTTTGGGTTCTTTATCACCATTGAGAAATTACCGTTAATATCCGTCACGGCAGCCGTAACAATACGGTTGTTGGCGTCACGCTCAACCACATTGGCTCCCATTGTCGGTCCGAAGTCATCGGTAATAGTACCGGAAATTCGTTGCCCCTGTGCCATCACTGCCTGAGTCATCACAAGCAACATGGCTATAAGCATTAATTTAAACTTTGGCATAATTATATTTCTTTACTTTTTGTTACTTACTTTGAAGTTCTCCCATCCGTAATTGCCATTTTTATTATAGCCCAAAGGCTCGGATATCTCATGTACAACTGCGAACGATGAAGAATTTGAATACAAAGCTTTCTGTGCATTCTCCATTACAAACTCATAGTCACGTGCCATCATATTGACAAGTCTGGAATCAGAAACCGAGACTTCCTTTGACATACCGGTTGCATCGGTAATGACTATCTTTCCATTACCACCGCTAATATTCAGTTCCTGGCTGATATTGTCGTTATTCACATAGAACGTCACAAAGTTGCCACTCTCCACCTCATTGTCAGCGAATACAGAAACATTCATGAAATGATAACGTGCAAATGCACTGATAGCCTCTATCTTTGCACGTACTTCTATCTTTGCTTCATCTTCTGTAAGTGCCTTTCCTGGACAATCATTGCCACAGTCATGATCATCTTGAGTAAAGTGATGGAACAAAGGCATAACATCCTTCTTCCAGCTTGGCAAACCGTTTGCATAAGCCTTGTCCATCGCAGCTTTGTTCGGTGCAAAAACGGTGTAGTTGTAATTGCTGAAGAATTTCACATTATTATCCATACAACCTTTTTTATTGTTTCTCTGTATAGGGTTGTAGAATATCTTGTATTGGTCAACCTCATAGATCTGTGTTGTCGGATTCTTGTCCTTGGAAATGCCTGCCCAGTCCATCACATCATCATCAAAGCCTTCACAAAGTTCAAAGAATGTCTCTTTGGTATTCTCATCTGTCGACGACTCAAAATTTTTCAAAACGCCATAAACACTTTGTACAGGTCCCTGGATAAGATGGTCTATAGCATAAGAACGGCCATTACGCTGTACATACTCATCCTCAATTTTTGATACAGGCTGAAGTCCGTCTATTTGGGCACCCGAAGCAACAGTCTTGTTGTTCATGTCCACTAAAACAGCACCACCATGTTTGGTCTTATAATAATTGTTTTTGCCAAGTGTCTCTCCTTCTTTCAGCACTACTGTACAATACTGCATCAAATCTTGAAGATGAGCCTTGCATATCGGCCAATTTTTCGCATTATTGGCACCATCCACATCAATTATAGTAGAATCATTGGGATTTTTTATTGCTTGCTTTGCAATATCATACTTAAATGTCGATATTCCAAGACCTGATTTTGATGACGGATTGTAATAATAGTGATATACAAGTGCATTTTCATTGACATAATCACCATTTGCCTTCTTTATAAGAGACGCCGGATCAAGATAATATGCATCAAAGGCCTTGTCCCTCGGCAAGAACAGAGCATAGTTTGATGCCATTGTCAGCAAGTAAGCATAGAAGTCGAGATTAAGTCCATATACATTATTATATGTCACATTCTGAATCATCCAGTTTATCACATGCATATCCTTACTGAACAAAGCCGGAGCCGACACGGCCACATAAGCTTTAGGACCGAATACGGTCTTAGTGGTATATATAACACCGTTGTTGGCTATCTTTATGTCATATCCGCTTCCGTCTTCTTTCTTCTTGATGGCGTCTTTGGTCACTCCCATCAAATCCTTGGCATCATCCATTATATTGTCGAACTTGCTAGGAACAGAAGCAGCAAACGAACTTTTCAACATATTTGAAACAAATTTTGCAAGAATATTTGTAGGTATATCATCAAGATTACTCTCCAGATTCTCAGCCGTATTGGGCTTGCGGCCGAAAGTCTCGATAATTGATTTTCCTTCCTCTTTTATAAAATAGTTTATAAGTGCAGCATTGTCAGGAACAAACATTACCTGAAGATCGGTAAGATATGTTTCCGGTTGTCCGCTTTGGGTAGGAGCTATATAAAACTCATTCCATCCCGGGTCAAGGTTAAGAAGATTCTCTGCTATCACTTGTACTTTATTAGCATCGATGTCGAAAGGAAGATTGTCCTGTGACACGCGACTAAGATAACGCACCTCAAAAATAGAATCGGGATTATTGACGCCCGTCATGTCCGTAACCTCAGACTGTGCCCTATACCAATCATGATAATCATTAGTCACCTTAGAATTATACACCGGCACGGCAAAACGATCCAATATATGGCTGAATATAGAGAGGTCGGAAGTTTTCTTCAATACTTGAGCCATATTTCCTGGAGGCACGACAACATTATCCACTTGATGGATATATCCGTTCTGACATGTAATGTCCTGTGCCGACTTGGGAATTCTGTTACCAAATATGTAGGCATCACCCTCTTCATAGTTACCGCCAGTGATTATAGAAAAGTCATTATCTTCTCCGGCAGTGGTAATACCATTGTTAAGCATATACTCACGTGTGAAATGCACAAGCATAGGACGGGTTGCATCTGTAACAACAGATACTCCGGCATTAAAACGCGACCAGTTGGTATTGTTTTCACCATAGGCCGACATTGCTGACATTGCGGGATAATATGTCACAGTATCTATAACGCTGGCAGATGTAAGGTGCTTCAGGGCACGTCCTTGCACCACACCGTCCGACGAACTTGTATTTGACAACATACCTATAAGAAGTGCATTGTCAAGCATCGATGAGTAAAGAAGCATTTTCTTCTGAGCGTCAGAAAGATCTTCATATCTTTTCACGCCCGGCCATGTTTCGTTGGCAAAGAAACGGGCAAAAGCCTCGTCGTTTGCCGGGAAAACAGTCTTACTACCGGTACGACTCAGTGTTTCGGCATACCCCAGGTCGTCCACCAAACGAAGATATGTATTGAAAGAACCGGTAAGCCCTTTTGAAGCATCAGGATTTTTCAGCTCGCCGTAAATACTCGAGCCCAGCCATCCCGGCACCGATTCTTCATCCACAAGTTCGTTCTTGTCCACACAAGAAGACAAAAGTCCCATGCAGACAAAAGAAAAACAAAAGATGAGTTTTCTCATAATTTTTTTGATTAGTTATTATTTATTGTTACTTTTATTTTAGCAGTTTGAGACAGAGCACAATACTCTCTTATTAGTTTTGCCTACAAAGATAGGCAAAATTCAATTTATACGCAACAAAAATATAAATAAAATTAAAGATTTTAAGAATTAACTTATCAAACAATTTACAACTGCCGAACAACAAGAAAATCGTATAAAAAAACAAAAAGCCGTTATTTTTCATTTAAGTGAAAAACAACAGGCTTTATTATTTGATATTTGATTTTATACTGTATTTTATGATTTATCCCCACCAATCAGGGCTCCACATTCCATACCCTATTGTTGTATGACTTTTCAACGTAGTAATATAGTAACATTCAAAAGATTCACTAACCTTAGTAAAATAACTAATATCACCAGAATGGGCTATCAAATCTTCATTTGTATACTTTTCTTTACTCGCAAATATGGCTATCCGATCTCCTATATTAGCATCGGAATAAACAACTATATCATTCTCGACATCATAAGATTCTGCTACAGACATCGTAAGTCCTCGTTCGTCAAACCAAACTTTTGAAGAGCCGTGATACAAAGTATATAAAATAGGGTCGGCAATAACCACCGGTTCATCATTATCATCTTTATCATATAAAAAGGGATCTCTATCATAAAGAGCGCATCCCTGCGCATTCAATACAAGAAAAGTATAATACTTCTCATCACCATATGCTTCAGTATATATGTCAAATTCCAAAAAATACGGATACATTGAAGAACGTGATAACACACTATCACATATCAAAGCATCAGCATATACCATATCGTCACTTCGTTCTTCTATAGATTCATAATAATCAATATCATTGCATGATGAGTAAAAGAATACTATAGACAATAAAAATAAAAAATGCTTCATTCTTACAGTTTTATTTTCAGTTAACAAACGAGGGAACAAGATTTTTTCTTGTTCCCTCGGTTATATTAAATAATCTTTATCAGATATTATTTCACGACATACTTCTTGCCGTTCATGATGTAGATACCTTTTGACAGGCCTTTCAACGTATTTGCATTTGCACGTACCTTAACACCATTGATACTGTAAACATCACCGCTGTTGATTCCGTCAACCACATTCACATCTGTAATGCCAGTCTCATAATCAGCGATAGAACCAAGATAATAAAGATGGCAAGAACCGATGTAAATCAAGTTCGGGAATATTGTCTGGCCTTCATTCTTGCATGTAAGACCTACGCGGAGTTTCTTATCCTCATAAGAATTTATATCCTGAACTTTAACAACCTTCGAGAATCTTGTTACATTACCAGGATAGTCCTGACTTGGATTGCTTGAGTGTGTCTTGCTTGCATCCCACATTGTATACACTTCGGTTGAATCTGTTCCGGCAAATATATACATCTCCGTTGAAGCCTCCTGAGTTGCATCACCCATATTGTGGTTACGACATATTATTTCAGCAGAGAATTCATAAACTCCATTCATAGGAAGTTCAACATCCTGATAAATATACTTGGAATCTTTAGCACTCGAACCACGATTATAATATGCGCAATATCCGTCTGTAAAGTCACTATTGCTCTGATACTTCCATACTCCGTTGCCACCTACACCGTCAACCGTCCAGCCAGTAGCATTCTTGGTTGAGAATGAGCCGTTAACCATATTGATATCAGCAGGAGCACTTATAGAAGCATTGGTCAAACCATATACGAGACGGGCTTTCATAAGGGTCGAGTCTGTCTTAACAAGTGTCAGCGAATCACGGCTCTGGTCTGTCTGTGCACTATAATAGTTCTCTGCAACATTGATAGCAGCGCCAAACACATCTTTACCCTTAGGACGATTCTCATCGGCAAGTTCGGTCTTGCAAAGTTCAATATCACTTCCTAACTTGACATATTCTGCATTTGCTCTTGTATAAGCGCGCACAGCCTTGTCCATGTTCTCTTTTTGGGCAACAAGAATATCTATATTTTCCTGTGAAGGAGAAGTTATTTCTGCGAGAACCTTTTCCGAAACAACAATAGAATCACGCAATACAGAGTTGAAGAACACATATTTCTTGCTGTCGGCAGCCTCTTTGGCTGCATCGATAGCAGCGGTAAGATCTGCACGCTTGTCAGCAAGAGTCTTCTTGAGGAAATGGTTCTTTACATCATCGTCAGTCAGACCGAGAATACGAATCTCCACATTGTCAAAACGGAACGTTCCACTACCAGTATGAGCTGCGGGGGGGGCAGAACCGGTATCAGCTCCATCGATTGTAGGATATGCAAAACCGATAGTCTGTATACCATCTTCCTTAACATCAAATATATTCGTATACATCTTGGCATAAGATGTTTGGAAATCCGTCATATCAACAGAATCGTTATTTACGAAATACTTCACACCCTCAATCTGTGAATAGTAATCGGGGATATAGTAATTATCTTTCGAACCTTTACCATTGTTACCCATCTTATAACCTAATCCACGAACAATGTAGAGATACTTACCGGCTGGCAGATTAGCACCCTGAGACACTGAACTTGCTTCCAATTTATCCTGAGCTTTGTTATCAGACTTGAAATGATTGGTTGTGAAGTTGAAAGAAGCCGCATTAACACCCCAACGATTGTTGGTTGCGGTCCATCCTTTGGCAGGAGTTGTTGTTTTGCCGGTACCCTGCTCTGCAGCCTCATCCAATGTGAAGTTGGTATAATATGAAGAGACATCAGCAGAGTTAGCATTGAGGAATGCTGTAACAGGACCGTCAGGACCCATTATTCCGTTATACATATCTTCAAAAGATATAACATCCAGATCTGAACCAATAGCGCCACGTAAGTCCTCTACTATAGCACCCAACATTTCACGCTCACCTTCCGGACCATCATTGGGGAAATTTACTTTATCAGCAATCAGCATCTCAATAAACGAAACAGCGTCCTTTGCCATACGGTCGTCAAACACCTGCTTTGCCTCGTAAATACCGAAATCGGCATAACTGTCATTGGGCACAAGCTCAAAGAAAAGCACACTCATGGTCTTGCTTTCTTCAGCTCTATAATCCATGGTACGCTCTTCCCACTGATCCGAGCACGAAGAGAATCCGAAAAGGCCACCACTTAGCTTACCGGACTCATCGCCATCACCACCTTTCAAAGGATAAACACCAGGAGTGTTGGGGAAAACAAAATTCTGGTGATTGTAATAACGTCCGTACACACCAACACTCGACATATTGGGCACAAAAGCCCTCACCTTGTATGTACATAGATAAGTCGTGTTCTCAGAAAGAGTCACATCCTGTGCAAAGTTCGCACATTGCGGACCATAGTTGGATACGCTCGTAGCACCCTGCAGTGTTGTGAGACAGTTTCTACCGTCAGGACCATCATTAGTCACAGCAAACGTGTCAGGCGAAAGTGGCTGACAATAAAGGTTTGTCCAATTGTTCAATCCGTCCGTGAAGTCACCGTTTTTGACAAGGTTCGCACCTATAATCTGAAATCGGCCATTCGGAGTGTAGACAAAATCTCCCACTTCATAAGCGAACGAACTTGCCGCACTTAACGCGGCGGCAAACATAAAAAGTAATCGCTTCTTCATTTGTTTTGTATTAAGTTGTTAAATAATATATTATATGCTTTTATAAAAAAGGATATTTTAGTAGTTATTTCGTTGCAAATATACGTAAAAGAATCCATATTACATTATCATTAATTGTTTTTAACACATTCATCCGTCTGCAATAGCGTATTTTGCTAACTGCAGACGGATGAATAAATATCACATTGTCTCTACCTTAATCTGTTGACAAGACAGACACTATTACTTGATAACAATCTTTATATTTTCAGTGCCTGTATCCGAACCTACTCGTACGATATATGTTCCGCCAGCCAACCCCTTGGAACGCATTACTGTGATCACATCATCTGAATAACATTCAAAATCGCACACATATATACCATTAAAAGTATATACCCGGCACTTCACCTTGCCACCATCCATAACCGAAGATATACCGGTCGGATCATCGAGGACACGTAATATTCCCGTAGCGTTTAACAAATCGGAATCATCCCACTTCAATCCCAATGGCAAAACGGGCAGATTGATTACCGGATCACCGTTGAATGAAGCAGCTGTCCACAAAACAATCTCATCTCCCTGTGCCGGTATATATGTACTGCTCAGTGTGACATTGAGCACTCCATTTAGCGTAAGTGCCGTACCGACCTTAAGGAACGAACGTGAAGAATTACTATTGGCCTTGCCCTTGATATTGAGGTTGACCACAGATTCCGCATTGGCTGTAAGAGCACCCTGTGTCGCAACAAATCCTGACACGTCATCAGTAGTTGTACGCCCAGGAGTAAGTTCGGCACCACCATTGAGAACAAGCGCTCCGAGCGTACCGGTACCCTTGACAGAGGCTCCGCCATTCACTGTAATACCCTTCGAACCGGTTACCGATGTCGTCGAATTATAAGTGTCAATATACAGCATGCCTTCGTTGACTGTTATCGTCTTGGCATTTTCGAGTTTACCCGATGTTGTCAGATACCATATTCCGGCCCCTTTCTTTTGTACTGCAGAATTAATGGCGCCACGGAAACGGATATCGGCACCATTGGTACCTATTATATATGTACCAGAACCGGCAAGTGTACCAGAACCGGTGATGTTCCCTATCTCCACATTCTTGCCATTGTTGTTGAATGTGACGCCTGCATCCATCTGGAGCGTGGCCTTGGGAAGTCCGTAGGAATTGTCGAAAGTAAAGTCAGGGTCATAACTGCCGCGCTTTGATACGCCTGGAATGACAGTGCCTTCAAACTGGCTCCAGTTACCCTGGAAATAGTCACGTATGCCAGTTCCGTATACCCGGAATGTACCCGAACCGGTAAGACGTCCCTTGTAGTTGCAGCGCGGATCGGAATAGAATGTACCCGTACAGTTCTCCGGCACTACAAAGTTGACATTGTTCGTTGAATACGAGTAGTCGCTTGCCGGATCGTAAAGCGTTCCGCCACGCAATTCCACCGTTGCCGGAAGCTGGATTACGGCATTTGTCTCCGAAGCGTTTACCACACCCCGCTCTATCACCAGTTTGGAAACACTGTTGCCGCCACCCATATTGAGCGTACCTGTACCGGTCTTGGTAAGCACTGTACCCGAACCTATTGCGCCCACACCTTTTTCAAGAGTAAGGGTCACACCTTGGGGAATGTCAAGCTGTCCGCCACCCTCACCTACGAATATCTTCTGTCCGGAGGTTGCGGTAGCGCTCAAGCTGAGTGCGGCATTATTATATAGTGTGAAAGTCTTGTCTATCGTGCCCAACGAACCCACTTCCTGTCCTATTTCATTGGCAAATGCGCTGACAGTGAGTTTTCCGCCATTGACAGTGGTCTTTCCAGTACGGTTGATACTGTTTACTGTAACCGAAGCCGTACCATTCTTGACCAGTTCGCCACCGCCCACGATACTGTCACCCGTGATGGTAAAATTCTTCTCTGAGTTGTTGAAGACAATGGAAGCCGGAGCCACATGACCGCTCACGATAATATCGGTAGAAACTGCACTGTCGTCGAATATCACGTCATCGCCCGGTACAAACGAACGGCTTACGCCTGTTTCGGCAACAATAAAGTTAGGAGTACCGTCTATATTCCATACGCCATCGACATTGCCGGTCCAAGTCACAGAACCTGTTTCGAAATTGGTAATGGTGATATAGAGTTTGCCGTTTTCAAACGAAAGCTCGGATTTCTGACTGTTGAGCCCCTCCACCTTGAAGTCTGCAATGTTGCCGACAACAGTGCCGAACTCACCGATGAGATAACGGCCGTTGGCAATATTCGACTCACCGGCAGCAACATGCTTCACAAACCGTAGGACAGGAGTATTATATTCCGGTCCTCCGGTCCAGTTCTTCTTTTCTATTGTCAGCACTCGCGCTTTTACGATATCGGCCGTAACATCCTCGCCATACAGGTCGATGAGTACGGTCGAACCGAAATTGAGGATGAGCGAGTCTGCCTCAATATTCCCCTTGTTGTCACGACCTCCGGGCACGATTGTAGCGCCATAGTCGGCTTGTATACCTTTCATAAACTTGCCGCCGTCAGATACGAGAGAAGCAAAACGGTTTAGCCACAAACGACTCGACTGTAATGTACCGTCAAAATTGACCGTTCCTGCCCAAACCTCCGTCGGACCGGTATATGTTTGGGTTACAGCCGGCAGATTGAGCACACCGTCACCCTGCTTCACCAGACGCATAGAGCCGCCGAAGGCACCGCCGGTAACAGTATGTGCGTAAGTTGTTGTAGTTATATTGTTATTGTTGTCGTGACCCTGCACCCATGTCGGAGCATTGACAGTCAGTATGTACGGGCTGGCTCCGTCTGCTACGTTGACAGTCATGTCACCTGTCTTACACATTATTATATGTTTGTCGTTCTCAGCCGTACCTATGGTCGAGCCGTCAACAATCTCCGTACGTCCTGTCATTGTCAGTGGTGCAGGCGCCTTGGTGATTCCTTCCAATTCGCCAAGGAAATAGCTCACGTGAGGAGTCTGATTGTATCCGCACATCTGCCAAACCATGGCCTGACGGTACTGATGGTCGTGCCACAGAGTGTAGTTTCGCCATTTTGTCTCTACATTTGTGGTATAAATACGGATATTATTGTCGGCCGTACGCATTATCACTTCCTCACGCCAGTCACCGAGAATATCTCCCTGATAGCACGGTGTGCCCTTGGTATCATTGTTGGTCATACTTCCCTCGAGAGTGGCTATCGCGCCTTTTCCCACCTTATATATAGTACCGGCGGTATTCTTCCCGTTGGCATAGTCAAAAGTCTCGGAGCAAAGGTCTCCGTCCCAATATATACGGAAATTCTGTGTTATGTTGCTCTTGGTCCCTCCCGGTATGGCCGCATGTGTCACAGAACTTATAAGACTGCCGTCTCTGCTGGAAACACCTTGGGCACCGGGATAGTTATTGTAAAAGTTGCCCATGTTTGCACGTCCGTCATCGTTACCTCCTGTGGTTCGGTAATAAATCTTTGACGTGGTGGCATCGCGGAAATTATTGTTCGGCCTGTCCTCGTTGCAGGCAAAAATCTCCTGACCATGACTGTACGGATCGAAATCGCTGCAATGCTGCGAGTCGCCGTGGCCGAGTCCTGTCGTAGAAAGTCCCTTACCATTGTCGTCGATGACCATCGAGCCGAAAACGATCTCGTCACGTCCGTCCCAGTCGACGTCGGCAATGCCGAAATTGTGGTATCCCTGGCCATACCACTGCGAGCCGGCCGTATTGCAGTTCCAACGCCAACGTTCGGTGAGTTTGTGTGTAGCCGGGTCAACGTCGAGAGCAATCATCTTATGGCGGGTATATATACCGCGGGCAAGGAAAATACTCGGCTTGCGTCCGTCAAGATACGGTGCTCCGAAAAAATGCTTCGTAGAACGATGACCGTAGCCGTCGCCCCAAGCCTTGTTAAGGTCGGTCTCTCCTACTTCAAGACGCTTCAGCGGATATTCCATCTGCTGATATACCGCTCCGGTATGTCCGTTGAGATAGAGCAGATACTCCGCGCCATCGTGTATGAACCACTGGCCCGAATAGCCGTTCGCAGCACGGTAGTTCTTAGTTTTGTCGCCCACCACATGTGTCGTGCCGTCGGCCATGTGTATTGTAGTGCCGTCAGCAGCACGCAACAAAGCCTCAGCCTTGCCGTCACCGTCCCAGTCGTAGGCCACGATGTTGTTCTCATTGTTCTGAAAGTCGGCCATGTTCGGACCGAGATCTATCCACCATAGCTTTGTTCCGTCGAGCTTGTAGACCTCGATGATGGCATACTCACCGTTGTGTCCGGCTGGCTTGTAGCTGTTGGCTGCGTCGCTGGCATTGTCAAACTTGAGCAGTATCTCCAGTTCGCCGTCACCGTCAACGTCAGCCACACAGGCGTCGTTGGGTATGTACGTGCTCGTGAGCGTACCGTGGTTCATCTTTATTTCCTTGTAATTCTTTGCCCACGGGGTCACAATACTGCTCTTGACCTGTGCCTTGCCGCGCACAACAGCTTCAACAGCATACTTACTCGACACGGTACCGCTCTTGTCCGTAAAGTTGGAAACAGACAGCGGCTCGGTATTTATCTTCGTTCCGTCGCGATAGATATTGTACGTCACGTCATAGTATTCTTCAGCAGTGACACGCCAGCTGCAGAATATGCCGCTGCCGGTCTTCACCGCCACCAGTCCCCGGTCTATGACATCGGTGGTGCGCTGTGCCCTACCCGACATTACAGTCATTCCGAGAAACATCAATAGTAAAAGTTTTTTCCTCATACGTAGTTTATTTTCAGTTATTAGTTGTTATCTACATTTTATATATCAAGTAGTTTCTGTATCCTACGGCCATTCCTCAAATCGTCCACGACATTCCATCGTCATGGCAATGTATTGGCCACCCCTAATGTATATAATTGTGCAAATTTATATATAAAAAGCCATATAAGATGTATTTTTTCACAAAAAAAACTTAAAAGGCTGCGTTATTGACGTTACGGACAGGCATGGATGTTTCCGTCAGACTTGACTATATTTCATATCTCCCAAAAGGGATATCATGGTCCCTTATCCGGACATGATGAAACAATACACGTAACGGGGACGTACAGGCCGCTTTTATTGTACGAAAAGCATTGCCGATACAAAAAGAAAAAAACTTTAGACAATCGAAAAAGCGTGTGGCAGACAAACGGATTACCTTTGCTGACGAAGAACGTTAAAAGAAACAAAAGCCTATGAAACCATCATCATCTTCAAGAAAGTGCAGTGTCGAACATGTATTCCGGAAAATGACAGCAAGAGTTGTCATGATCGTTTTTACCGGTTGTTTCATCGAAGTGGAATGTATGGCCCAGGCATTACAGTACCAAAACCCTGAACTTACCGCCCGCGAAAGGGCCGCCGACTTGTGCTCGAGACTTACATTGGAAGAAAAGGCTTCCCTTATGCTTGACGATTCGCCGGCCATCCCGAGGCTGGGCATAAAGCGTTGGCAATGGTGGAGCGAGGCTCTGCACGGAGTCGCCAATATGGGTGGTGTGACAAATTTTCCCGAACCGATAGGCATGGCGGCTTCGTGGAACGATGCTCTCGTATTCAGAGTCTTTGACGCCATCAGCACCGAGGCCCGCGCCAAGTGGAACGAGCTGTTATCACAAGGCAATGATGTGACACGCTTTCACGCTTTGTCTGTATGGACACCTAACATAAACATATTCCGTGACCCGCGTTGGGGACGCGGGCAGGAGACTTACGGTGAGGACCCCTATCTGACTGGGGTGATGGGCAGTGCTGTTGTGCGCGGCCTGCAAGGCCCGGAAGATGCCAAATACCGCAAACTATGGGCCTGTGCAAAACATTACGCAGTGCATAGCGGTCCGGAATGGAGCCGACATACTGCCGACATTGACAATATATCGGCACGCGACCTGTGGGAGACGTATTTGCCGGCTTTCAAGACTGTTGTCGAGGATGCAAAGGTGAGAGAAGTGATGTGTGCTTATCAGCGTTATGACAACGAACCGTGCTGTTCGAATACACGTCTGCTGCAAGACATACTACGCAATGAATGGGGGTTCAAGTATCTTGTGGTCAGCGACTGCGGTGCCGTGACAGACATTCACGCAAACCACAAGGTGGCCAGCGACGCCGTACACTCGGCTGCCCGTGCCACATTGGCAGGAACCGATGTGGAGTGCGGTTTCGACTATGCCTATAAAAGTATTCCGGAGGCTGTACACCGTGGTCTGATAAAAGAATCGGAAGTGGACAAACACGTTATACGATTGCTGGAGGGCCGTTTTGACCTTGGAGAAATGGACGATCCATCGCTTGTTTACTGGAGCGACATACCTACCTCGGTGCTTGAGAGCCGCGAACACCGCCGGCTGGCCCTTGAAATGGCACGCCAGACCATCACACTGCTGCAGAACCGCAATGGCATACTGCCTCTGAAGAAAAGTGAGAAAATAGCCGTTATCGGTCCGAACGCCGACAACAAACCGATGATGTGGGGCAACTATAACGGCACCCCCACAACTACCATAACGATACTCGACGGTATACGACGCGAAAACAGAAAAACCGTATACCATCAAGGATGCGATCTTACAGACAGCCGCATTGTGACACCGTTGTTTTCCGAATGCAGTTTCGACGGCCGCAAGGGTTTCAAGGGTACATTTTGGAACAACACCAGACGTGAGGGGAAACCCGTTGCTACAGAATACTACACACAGCCTTTCACCAAGACCACAGCAGGAAATTATCAATTTGCTCCGGGTGTCAACCTTACGGATTTCAGCGCACAGTATGAGACGGTATTCCGACCTGCAAAGTCGGGCGAAGTCGTTATCAACGTTGAATCCGTCAGCCGCTTCGATGTTGTGGTGAATGGAGAGGTAAAGGTAAAGCATGCCACATGGCGAACCACCCCCACGAGAACTCCGATACTGGTAGAGGCGGGAAAAGAATATAAGATAGAGATACATTTTGCCCACATGCCCACTTACGGAGCAAACATAAAAGTGAATATCGGAACAGAATCGGAAATAGACTATACAGACATCATCAACCGGCTGAAAGACATTGACAAGGTTGTGTTTGTCGGAGGAATAGCTCCAAGCCTCGAAGGTGAGGAAATGCCGGTGGAAATTGACGGCTTCAAGGGTGGCGACCGTACACACATCGAACTGCCAGCCGTACAACGCAACTTCCTTAAAGCTCTCCACGAAGCCGGCAAACGTGTCATATTCGTATGCTGCTCTGGATCGGCAATAGCCCTTCAACCTGAAACAAAAAATTGCGAGGCTATAATTCAAGCATGGTATCCCGGAATGGAAGGTGGCACGGCTGTAGCAGACGTATTATATGGCAAAGTATGTCCTTCAGGGAAATTGCCTGTGACGTTCTACGCTTCATCCGACCAGCTCGGTGACTTTGAAGATTATAGTATGGAGGGCCGCACATACAGGTATATACGTGACTTCGAACCACTATTTCCATTCGGATACGGACTTTCTTATACCACATTCGACATCGGAAACGCCAAGCTCTCATCCACAACAATAGGACGTGAAGGCATAAAGATGGAAATACCCGTAACGAACACCGGAAACCGCAACGGTGCCGAGGTCGTGCAGGTGTACGTCCGCAACCCGCAGGATCCGCAAGGTCCGGTAATGCAGTTGCGTGGCTACAAACGACTTAACGTGAAAACCGGAGAAACCGCTACGGCAAACTTTCTTCTTACCCCAAAGTCGTTCGAATGGTTTGATGAACAGACGAACACCATATGTACCAAACCGGGCACATATGATGTGCTTTACGGAAATTCATCGAAAGGAAACGCTCTGAAGAAAGTTACAGTGACAATAAATTAGATATGTATAGAAAAGTTTTTCAAATAATGGTTGTGGCGTCATGCATGTCTGTCGCCCATGCCCAAAATCCCATAATCCGTAATCAGTTTACGGCCGATCCTACGGCACGGATATTCAACGGACGCATATATCTCTTTCCTTCACACGACATAATAAGTCCGGTAGAACCAGAGAAGCGTTGGTTTTCGATGCCCGACTATCACATGTTCTCATCCACCGATCTCGTAGAATGGACCGATCATGGCGTCATCCTGTCACAGGAGCAGGTGCCATGGGGAAATCCGAAAGCATATTCCATGTGGGCACCCGACTGTGTGGAACACAGCGGGAAGTATTACTTCTTCTTTCCAGATACTCCAAAGTCAGATACCGGACAAAAACGTGGGTTCGGTATTGGTGTCGCCATTGCCGACGGACTGTTCCACCCCCAATTCGTGCCGCAGGAAAAACCAATTGCCGGTGTATCCGGTATTGATCCCTGCGTCATGAAGGCCACCGACGGAAAACACTATCTGTTCTGGGGTGGTGGAGGCCTGAATGTAGCACCGCTGAAAGACAATCTTCTCGAACTGGACGGTAAACCGCAACGCATAAACGGACTACCGGAAGGATTCAAGGAAGGACCGTTCGCTTTCGAACGTGACGGCAAATATTATCTTACCTATCCTTGGGTGAGAAACAACGGTGGCACGGAGTGTCTGGCCTATGCCATGGCAGACACCCCAATGGGACCATACACATACAAGGGCATCATAATGAAAGAGTCGGCAACAGGTTGTTGGACAAACCATCACAGCATATTAAATTTCAAGGGTCAATGGTATCTTTTCTATCATCACAACGACTACAGCCCATCATTTGACAAAAACCGTTCAACATGCATCGACTCGCTTTTCTTTCGCCCGGACGGTACTATAGTGGAAGTCGTGCCGACAAAACGAGGTGTGGGAATAAGCGATGCCCGCAAGCCGATACAACCGGACCGCTACAGTGATATCGGAAATGGCGCCATCATTGAATATAACGACACTACCGACTACTTCAAAGGATGGAAAACGGTATTTGCCAAACAAGGTGCATGGGTGAGATACAACCGTGTAGACCCAAAAAGCAGTTGTGCGGAAAACGTATGCTTACGTGTAAGAACCACAGGAAAGACACGATTTATACTGCGTTTGGGCAGTTATGAGACTGTTCTTGGCGTTGACGACACCCGTGGAGAATGGCAGGAGACGGATATCAGAGTCAGTCCTATGCCGGAAGGTATCAATGACCTGACACTTATTCTCAAAAGCAACGGACCTGCCGAAGTTGACTGGATTTCACTGACAGAAAATCCGCGAGAGAAATATTTCATGAAGCCCGCTGCCGGCAATACAACACCCGATAAAGACGGATTCATACGCCGGTGGATGTTGTTGGAACCTATAGACAAGCCTAACCGCAGCAATACCGTGTTTACAGACAGCTATCTGAAAGAACACCTCGGCCGCACTTATTACGACGGACAGAATAACACATTTCCAGAAGACGGACAAAAGGTAATAGCCGGAGAACAGCAGCTTACATGGCATGCCGTGGAGAGCAACCGTTTCAATGTAAAACTGTTCCGTTTTGCCACCGGGCTTGAAAAACGGGAATACGGGGTGCTGTTCCATGCGGCAACCATAATAGACTGCGAACATGACATTGCAGATATACATCTGTCTGCAGGCTCTAATTCCGCTTCAATGTGGTGGCTGAACGGGAAAGAAGTCCTGCTGCTTTCCGGCGACCGCAGAATGGTGAAAGATGATGTGGTATCGCCAAGGCTCAAACTGAAAAAAGGCCGGAACATTCTCCGTGGAGCAATCATAAACGGACCGGGGATGAGCGATTTTTGTGTACGGTTCATTGATACCGGAGGACAGCCTGTAACCGGCTACAAAGTGACATTAGAATAAGACGACAGGTACTAAAAAAAACAATCATTCAATAGAGTATCTTAGATATTCAAACTTAAAAAAAATCCAAATATCCGAACCCCAATGAAAAAGATATTTTCAATAGTATTTCTCGGACTGCCACTCTTGTCAACAGCGCAGACAGGGCAACCATGGATTCACGACCCTTCGACACTTGCAGAGTGCAACGGTAAGTATTATACCTTTGGCACCGGTGGCGGCGGACTTATCAGCGACGACGGATGGTCGTGGCACGACGGAGCTGAGCGTCCCGGTGGGGGCGCGGCACCTGACGTAATAAAAACAGGCGACCGTTATCTTGTCATATACGGAGCCACCGGTGGTGGTCTTGGCGGAGGCCATAACGGCCGAATACTTACCATGTGGAACAAAACGCTCAACCCTTCCTCACCGGATTTCCGATATACAGAACCTGTAGAAGTGGCATCATCAGACGGATTGGAAGACAACGACGCCATTGATCCCGGTGTGCTGCTCGATCCTACGGACGGGCGTATGTGGGTGTCTTACGGTACTTATTTCGGCAATATCCGTCTTATAGAACTGGACCCCAAAACAGGATGCCGCATAAAAGGCAACAAAGCCATAGATATTGCCATAGACTGCGAGGCTACAGATCTTATATACCGCGAAGGCTACTATTATCTGCTTGGCACTCACGGCACATGCTGCGACGGCGTAAACTCCACATACAACATTGTGTGCGGAAGAAGCCGCCAGGTTACAGGCCCTTATATAGACAATGTCGGCCGCTCAATGATGGAAGGCGGCGGAAAGATGGTTGCAGGTGCCGAACCGCGACGTGTAGGTGCGGGCCACTTCGGTCGTACGGTAATCGACGATGGCGTGGAAGTGGCATCATTCCATTATGAGGCTGATTTCGACCGTGGCGGCCTTCCAGTGCTGGCTATACGTCCTTTGCTTTGGAAAAACGGCTGGCCGTCGGTTGGTCATCCGTTTCAGGAAGGTACATATTCCATATTATCCTGCCGCCGTGAATATGCTTTGGAACTCGCTGTCGACTTTGTGCGGATAGAACAGAAGAACCGTATGGGATGGCACAATATAGATCCTGAAAAGCCGTTGGAGATTATTCCAGACCTGACTCTTGATGAAGTACGGGCTACTTGGCCCGCAGGTGAAATAGGTGTGCGCACCGGCGACAACATGTATCGTCCTCACCAGTTATGGACAATAAAGGCAATGCCTGAAACCGGAGGATATTTAAGTAATCCTTACTTTAAAATCACCGTTGCCGGAACAGACAGGGTGCTTTGTGCCACTGCCGACATGGAAGTAACGTCCACACCCGTATTTACAGGGGCAGACAGCCAACTCTGGAGAATTGAACAGCTGACCGACGGATCTTTCCGCATTATGCCGAAAGCTATTCCCGGAAAAGAAGGGCTCAACAAAAAATATGTACTTTACTCTATAGGAGACAGCACGCCGACATTAGCCCCTTACGATTTCGGGACCGACAATTCCAAATGGAAATTCTTTTAGACATAAAGACATACTTGTTCTCCAAGCATAAAGACAATATCTTTCCTTTCAGACATAAAGACAAGTGATTTCGATATACTAATATCTGTTTGTATACACATCCATGGTGTATACGCCTTAAACATTCATCTGTTTCGTACATTTGCAAATAATTACAGGAAAACGTAATAATGTTAAAAACTCCTATCTTTTACTAACAAACCAACACAAAATCCAATATTTATTAGTAAGTTTGCAAAAATATAAATAGAACTAATCATTTTATAAATAAACTAATCATAATGAACAAAGCAAAACTTTACGCATTAGCCATGCTGACAGCAGGAACTACAATAGCTGAAGCACAAAACACACCTGTAAGCCAAATGGAAAAGCTGACACGTGGTGTGGTTGTTGTGCCGGCTGCATCGGGTTCAGGACAATTCATAAGCTGGCGACTGTTGGGAACGGACAACGACGCTACAACATTCGACATCCTGAAAGACGGAAAACTGCTAAAAACAGACATTTTCGACAAGACCAACTTTGTCGACAAGACAGGATATACCAACAGCAACTATCAGATAGTAACAAAACAGAACGGAGTGGCCACAGACACTACCGCCGCCGTTACATCATGGGGCAACATATACATGCAGTTGCCATTGGACAGACCGGAAGGCGGGGTTACCCCTGCCAAAGAGACATATACCTATAGCCCTAACGACTGTAGCGCCGGTGATGTCGATGGCGACGGCGAGTATGAAATAATCGTGAAGTGGGATCCAAGCAACTCCAAGGACAACTCACAGAGCGGATACACAGGCAATGTATATCTGGACTGCTACAAACTTGACGGCACCAAGCTCTGGCGCATAGACCTGGGCAAGAACATCCGCGCAGGAGCACACTACACCCAATTCATGGTCTACGACTTCGACGGTGACGGCAAAGCCGAAATGATGTGCAAGACAGCACCTGGAAGCATCGACGGTGCAGGCCAATACGTAAGCGAGGCTGCCGACGACGAGACCATAAAAAAGGTGAACAACACTTACGACTGGCGCAACACGTCAGGCAAAGTAAAGGGCGGTCAGGAATATCTCACCGTATTCGACGGATATACCGGAAAAGCCGTACACACTGTGTTCTACCGTCCGAACCGCGCGCCCAAAAGCGATGCTACGCCACAATGGGGCGGAGAAGCGAAATGGACATTCAACTGGGACGACCGCAGCGGAAAAACCGACACCGAATATGGAAACCGCGGCGAACGCTATTTGGCCGGGGTGGCATATCTTGACGGTCCTAACAAAAATCCGAGCGGAATATTCAGCCGCGGATACTACACATGGGCATATATCTGGGCGGTAGACTTTGACGGAGAGAAGCTGAGCACAAAATGGCTGCACGCATCGGTATCAAAGGTAAAAGAAATTGTATACGACGGTGACGGCAAGGCCATACACACCAAGACACATGCCAAGAACACCAATCCCGAAAACAAGGGAAGCAAGACTATGTACGGCAACGGCAACCACAACCTGTCGATAGCCGATGTCGACGGAGACGGATGTGACGAAATAATATGGGGTTCGGCCGCCCTCAACAACGATGGCAAACTGCTCTATGCCACCGGCTACGGCCACGGGGACGCCATACACGTGAGCGACCTGCTGCCCGACCGTCCGGGTCTGGAGGTATTTCAGGTGCACGAAGACGGCACATGCGGATACGGATGGGACCTGCACGATGCAGCCACAGGTGAAGTGATATACAGCGCGACAAGCAGTGGCGACAATGGCCGCGGAATGGCAGCCGACATCGACGGTGACCACAAAGGATTCGAATTCTGGTCGGGGGCTAAGGACGGAACCCATCAAGCCGGCAACGGCACAGCCTTCACAACCAAACAAGGCTCTGTAAACTTCCGTGCCTATTGGGACGGCGATCTGCAAGACGAGTTATTGGACGGAAATCAGATGGACAAATGGAACGGCAACGGCACAAACCGCATATATCCGCTAACAGGCAAGAACTTCTACGACATCGCCAACTCATCCACATGCAACAGCACCAAAAAGACTCCGAACCTCCTGGCCGACCTCTTTGGCGACTGGCGCGAGGAACTGATATTGTGGGACGGCAGCGACGCCGCACATCTGAACATCTTCACCACCAATGTGGAGTCAAGCTACCGTGTGCCCACACTGATGCACGACCATACCTACCGTATGGGCATAGCATGGCAGAACACGGCCTACAACCAGCCGCCCCACCTTGGCTACTACCTGCCGGGAAGTTTTACCACACGATATGTGCTGACAGGCAAGGGCGCTTTCGAACAGACTGTGGTACAGGGTGACAGCATCACAACCATAGCATTCAGACCGATAAACAGCGGACGCCCGACACTGAGCAAGGTAATATTGCCCGACGGCACGGAAACGACCACAGCTCCCGAAGGATTCAAGTTCAACGCATCAAGCTACTACACAACCCGTGAGTTGAGCCTCGAAGGCAAGCCTATGATGATAGGCACCTACGAGTTTATACTGAAGAGCGGAGCCAACGTGGTGGACAAAACCACACAGACGGACACCATCCGCATATACAGCACCGACCCGACAGCCATTGAAAGCGTGACATCAAACGAAACCGGGGAGTGGGTGAGACTGACAAGCAGCTCGTCTATGACCGACGACATCGAACTTACATTCTCGCTGAAAAAGGCCCAAAACGTACGAATCGGCATTTACAGCATGGCCGGAGCACAGGTGGTCAACGTAAATCACACCGCCGTAAACTCTGCCCCGCTGAAGATTTTCGGTCTCAGCCGTCTGCCGGCAGGCATCTATATGCTGAAAGTTGAATCAGGCGAAGGCACGTTCACCAAGAAACTGCTGAAGCGATAATAAAGCGAACGGCAACAGAATAAACGCTGTCCCGAACAGTAACCAACATATCTGCTGCCAAAGCTGATACATACAAATCGGACGATAGTCACGATTTTCGTACGAAATTCCCATATTTTCACGGTTTATTTGCCGTATCTTTGCACAAAAAGGCAGCAATCATGCTTATATATTACAAGCCTTCTACGCAAGATACTAAAAACAAATAACCGAGAAAATATGGGAATTAACTTTAAACACCTCATGTTCGCGGCCGTCGTTGCCATTGCAACCGGTACACATGCACGCGACACCTACAACTTCAACTCCGACTGGAGAATCGACAAACAGAAGCGCACCGTCACCCTGCCTCACGCCTGGAACGAAGACGAAGCCTATAAAGTGGGAATAAAAGATCTGAGCGATTCAGTCATATGGTACCGCAAAACATTCACACTACCCAAAAACGCTGATGGGAAACGCGTGTTCATAGAGTTTGAAGGCGCGCGTCAGTCTGCCGAGGTTATAGTAAACGGCCATAACGTGGGACTTCACGAGAATGGCGTGATGGCTTTCGGATTCGACCTTACACCTTATATTAAAAAGGGCAAGAACATCATAGAGGTGCGCACGGACAACGACTGGCACTATCACGAGAAAGCGACGGGGGCTACATTCCAGTGGAACAACAACAACTTTAATGCCAATTACGGAGGCCTGCCAAAGAATGTATGGCTGCATGTCACTGACAACGTTTATCAGACGCTGCCATTATACAGCAACCTGAAAACCAAAGGTGTATACGTATATGCCAAGGACTTCGACATAGAAGGCCACTCCGCAACAATATGTGTCGAGAGCGAAGTGAAGAACGATACGGACAGTCCTGTGACACGTCGTCTGCATGTGTCGGTGGACGAGACAGACGGTAAAGGCAACATTTGCCGGTTCGTCAGTGACGAAGTAACCATTCCTGCCCACTCCACAGCTATCCTCAAGGCACAGTCACAAGCCTACGGTCTGCACTTCTGGAGCTGGGGATACGGATATCTGTACGACGTGACGACAAGTCTAACTCAGAGTGAAGAAGTAGAAGTGACGAGGTATGATTTGCAACATAAAGGCAAGGGCGATGCAACAAAAGGTAATCATACCTCTTCACTCACAACTCAGAACTCAGAACTGAAATGTTCCGACCCCGTCGTCACCCGCACGGGCTTCCGTAAGACAGAGTTCAAGAACGGAATGATATATCTCAACGACCGCGTACTGATGGTGCACGGCTATGCACAACGCACAAGTAACGAATGGCCGGGCGTAGGCATGTCAGTACCGGCATGGCTGAGCGACTACTCCAACGACCTGATGGTGAAGAGCGGCGGCAATGTAGTGAGATGGATGCACGTGGCACCATGGAAACAGGATGTCGAATCGTGCGACCGTGTAGGACTGATACAGGCCATGCCCGCCGGCGATGCGGAGAAAGACGTCGAAGGACGCCGTTGGGAACAGCGCGAAGAAGTGATGCGCGACGCCATCATCTACTTCCGCAACAATCCGAGCATCATATTCTATGAATGCGGCAACCAGAAGATTTCGGCCGAACACATGATCTCCATGAAAGACATACGCGACCAATACGACCCCAACGGAGGCCGTGCAATAGGCAGCCGCGAGATGCTCGACAGGCCCGAAGCGGAATATGGCGGCGAAATGCTCTACGTGAACAAGAGTGATACAAAGCCTATGTGGATGATGGAATACTGCCGCGACGAGGCTCTGCGCTGGTATTGGAACTCATGGAGCTATCCCTATCATAAGGAGGGCGACGGCCCACTCTACCGCAATGCACCCGCCGACGCATACAACCACAACAACGACGAGTTTGCCGCACAGCTCGTGGAACGCTGGTATGACTATTGGCGTGAGCGCCCGGGAAGCGGCACGAAAGTGAATTCAGGCGGCGTAAAGATTGTATTCAGCGACACCCAGACACACGGCCGCTCGGCCGACAACTACCGTGTGAGCGGCGTTGTAGACCCGATGCGTGTTCCAAAAGACGCTTTCTTCGCACATCAGGTGATGTGGGACGGATGGGTCGACGACCTGAAACCGCGTACATACATCGTCGGTCACTGGAACTACGATGCCGATTTCACCGTACCCACCATATACGTAGTTTCTACGAGCGACAGCGTGGTGCTCGAGCAGAACGGCCGTCGCATCGCTCCCGACGAGCACAAACACCGTTTCATGTACGTATTCAAGAATGTAAAACACACTGCCGACAAACTCATAGCACGAGGACTTGACAAGAACGGAAGTGAAGAATCATCATATACGCTGGAGACAACAGGAGAAGCAGCAAGCCTGAAACTCACAGCCATACAGAACCCGACAGGCTGGAAGGCCGACGGAAACGACGTGGCACTGGTTCAGGTGGAAGTGACAGACAAGCAGGGACGGCGTTGTCCGCTCGACAACCGTCTGGTGAAATTCTCGCTTAGCGGCCCTGCCGAATGGCGCGGCGGCGTGGCCAAGGGCAAGGACAATCATGTGCTCTGCGACACCCTGCCCGTAGAGTGCGGCATCAACCGCGTGATGCTGCGCTCGCTGACCAAAGCCGGCACCGTAACGCTCACGGCACGTGCAAAGGGTATGGCCGACGCAAAGATTACACTGACTACCAACCCCGTCACCGTCGAAGGCGGACTGACCACGTACAAACCGTCGGACGGTCTGAAGAGCGTGCTCGACCGTGGCGAGACTCCGCGTGAACCGTCATTCCGCCAGTGGCGCAGAGGCGTACAGATAGCCTCGGCCGAGGCTGGAAGCGGCAACGACCCCCGCCTGAGCTACGACACATTCGAGAACACATCGTGGGAAAGCCGCAACGACCTCGACTCGGCATGGATAACATATACACTGGCCGAAGACACCCGGATAGATGAAATCTGCATGAAGACAAAGGGATTCCGCATGACCACCTACCCCATCGCCGTATATGCCGGTAACGTGAAAGTATGGGAAGGATGGACACCCAAATCGCTGAGTTACATCCACATTCCGCTCAAAAACGCCCCCAAGTCACGCACATACACTATACGCAGCGTGGGGTCGAGCACTACAAAAGATGCCTTCGGAGCCGTGCAGGAACTGGACAGCCGCAACAACGACAAGAAGGTCAAAGGCAACTATTCGCTGAAGATTATAGAAATAGAGTTCTTAAAAGAAATCCTTTAGGAGTATTTCAGCCCCAAACCAATCGTGCTAAAAGCAATTTTTCCTTTCATAAAATAAATTATTGCTGTCCGCTATCCATTCTACTCCAACAAAATCCATATCTGCAACACCTGTCTATCGGTATTGCGGATATGGATTTTGTTGGAGTAGAATGGATAGCATTTGCCATATCAAAGTGCTCTGTGGATATACAGAATATGCTTACTCCAAAGATTAAGAATGTAGGTATATGTATGTGCTTCATTTCTTCTCAAAAGCAGGGCAATTCTCGAATGACCAATATTCTACTTTCGTAACCGACTTCGGCAAACTGATATGCTTCAAGTTCTTACAGTTCTTGAAAGCACACAACCCTATTGTCTCGACACCTTCCGGAAGACTTACAGTCGAAAGACTGTAACAATTATTAAACGTGAATTTCTCAATGGTCTTGACCGGAGAAAGAATCTGAACTACGGCAAGATTCACGCAATCAGAAAAAGCCCCTTCACCGATTGAATGTACCGACTTGGGGATTATCACTTCCTCCACAGCATTGCAATGACCGAAAGCAGATTCGTCAATTTTCATGATTGTCTCCGGTAGATGAAGAACAAGATTAGGGTATCTGCCCCAAAAAGCACTTTCCCCTATAGTTTCAACTCCGTCAGGAATGACCGTAGAGCGGCATCCCAACAACAGTGTCTTGCCGTCTTTGCTCAACAAGGCGTTGGAGCCCTTTGGAGAGATGAAATCAGGATGGTCGGGCGCAACTGTTATTTCATCTATACCATAACACCCTACAAAGGCTGAACCGGAAACTTTAGCCACCGTCTTGGGTATATTGACCGAATGAACAACTGTCCCGTAAAGACATTCACCATCAAGAATACTTATGTCATCACCTATCATCGTTCTTCCACAAGTCGCCACCAGTGCCGAATCGGACTTTCTTACAATAGCATCGTTTTCAGGACGTGAACGATAATAAAGATTATCATTGTCCACCATTATCGAAGAAAGGCCGTTACACCATGAGAATATATTCATGCACCCTATTTCAGAGACATTCTTCGGAATATATATCGTCGCAAGCGAATTGCATCTATCGAATGCGTTGTTCCCTATTTTCTTCAGAGACTCCGGCAGTGTGATGGATTTAAGGCTGCTGCAATTGCAAAAGGCAGAGCTACCTATAGACTCCACACCCTCGGGAATGACCAATTCTTCCAGCGTAGTGCAATTTATGAATGCCATCTCACCGATTGACCTGACTGAGTGTGGTATACGAGTGGACGGACAAGCCACCAGAAGTTCATCATTGTCCACGTCTATAATCGCGTTTGAACTGTCGCGGGAATCAATATATTCGTTCCGTGTATCTACAACAAGAGAACTCAGACTATAACAACCGGCAAAGGCGCTCGGGCTGACGCCCTCAACAGAAGTCGGAACATATACTGACTTCAGATTGATACAGCGCGCAAAGGCGTTGTCATTGATAATGCTGATGCCGTCGTCGATGATTACATGCTGCAGGCAGGCAAGACCGCTGAAAGCATCATGCCAAATCCGTTCCACTATATATTTTATACCGTCGTGAGTGACAGATGCAGGAACATGAAGCGGCTGGGAATAGTCCACGGACGGAATCGGATGATAACCTGTAACCACAAGCGAACTGCAATCACCAGCTCTTAACAGTCTGAACTCAAAGCCATTTTCACAAAAGGTATCATTAGCCTTCGCCTGACATATAACCACCAGCCATAATAATGCAAGCATCAAATGTTTCTGTATCATTGTTTCATTTTTAATAATATGGTAATCTTGAAGACTGTCGGAACTAATAACCGTAATAAAAGCATACACACAAGACAAACATATTTCCTAATAATTACAAATATGGGGAATGGAGATTTTTCCTTAATTTTATAGTAATTAATAGTTTATATTTCTTATGTATCAAAATTCTTTGATAAAAGTAGTTCATTTATACTTAATACACTTTGTCATTTGTTTCAAATTGTTTCATTTCCGTATACAATCAACATTAGAGTACATTCTTACGGTAACTTGCTCCTAAAAGCAAATTAAAAACATTGGTATATATACGTGCTTCATCTCTTTTCAAAAGCAGGGCAATTCTCGAATGACGAATATTCCACTTTAGTTACCGATGACGGCAAACTGATATGCTTTAAATTCTTACAATCAGAGAAAGCCAACCCCTCTATAGTCTCAACACCTTCAGGAATACTTATGGTCGAAAGACTATAACAATTATTGAATGTACCACACTCAATAGTCTTTACCGGAGAAAGCATCTGCACTACAGTGAGATTGCCACAATCAGAAAAAGCATAAGGCTCTATGGTTTCTACCGATTGGGGGATTATCACTTCATACAATCCATTGCAATGACCGAAAGCGGAATCGCCTATTTTCATGATTGTATCAGGCAGACGAAGAAGAAGTTTAAAGTATCTGCCCCAAAAAGCAAAATTCCCTATTATTTCCACTCCGGCCGGAATGACCGTAGTGCGACATCCCAACAACAGTGTCTTGCCGTCCCTGGTCAACAAGGCATTGGAGCCTTTCGGGGAGATAAGATTAGGATGGTCGGGCGCAACAGTTATTTCGTCTATACCATAACACCCTACAAAGGCTGAACCGGAAACATCCTCAACAGACTTGGGGATATGGACCGAACGAATCAATGTTCCGTCAAAACAATTACTTTCCAAAACACGTATGTCGTCACCTATAGTTGTTGTACCGCAAGCCGACAACAATGCCGAATCGGACTTTCTTACGATACCATTGCAGCCGGAGCGTGAATCATAACAAGGATTGGCACTATCCACATGTATTGAGGTAAGGGCAAAGCAGCCGGGAAAAAGGTTGTGGTTGTCTATCTTTGCAACATTCTTAGGAATGACAATAGAGGTAAGTGAACTGCACTCTTCAAATGCACTCCAACCTATTTTTGTAAGCGACTCCGGCAGACTTACAGACTTAAGACTGCTGCATCCATAAAAAGCATGGTCGCCGATAGTTTCCACTCCTTCAGGGATGACCAAATGCTCCATCGTGTTACAATGATAAAAAGCCCATTCGCCTATAGACTTCACGGAAGAAGGTATCACTGTTGAGGAACATGCAACCATCAACTCATCATCTTCTGTATATATTATCGCGTTTGAGTTGTCGCGCGAATCAAACGTTTCGTTGTTTGCATCGACAACAACCGACTTCAGACTATAGCAACTGGAAAAAAGCCGTGTACCCAAGCTGCCAACCGAAGCAGGAATATATATTGACTTCAAGTTTACACAATACCAAAAAGCATCGTTACAGATTCTGTCTATACCATCTTCTATCAAAACAGATTGGATTTCTGTCACTCCCTTAAATACCTTGGGAGATATTTCCTTTACAAGATAAGTCTTGCCCTCGTATGTGACCGATGACGGAATATGAAGCGGCTGTGAGTAATCAGTAACAGTATCTGCCTGATAACCTGTCACCGAAAGAAAACCGTCACCATATCTCAATATAGCATACGTAAATCCGTCCTTGCTGAAGAATGTTTTAGCATCAGCAAATGCCTGCACAAAGACTGTAAACAGAAATAATACAGTCAGCACTTTACTTTTTCCCATACATGCGGTTTCCATCGTTCGTAAAATCATTGCAAGCATCACCATAGATGCCAAAATCGATTTTCTCACAATTTTATAGTAATTAATAGTTTATATTTCTTATGTATTGAAATTCGCTGACAAAAGTAGTTCGTTTATACTTAATACACTTTGTCATCTGTTTCAAATTGTTTTATTTCCGTATACAATCACATTAGAGTACATTCTTACGGTAACTTGCTCCTAAAAGCAAATTAAAAACATTGGCATATATACGTGCTTCATTTCTTTTCAAAAGCATGGCAATTCTAGAATGACCAATATTCCACTTTAGTAACCGATGATGGCAAACAGATATGTCTCAGGCTTTTACAACCATAAAATCAGACTCTCAATAGACAAACTTCCCGTCGTCCGTGATTCCGGCCACCGACACCTTTATGCGCGTCTCCTTGCCATTGTTGAAGAATGTCGCCATAAAGCGTCCGTCGGCATCCGTCCTCGCATTCGGATTCCAATATAGCGTACGCCGATAGTCAGCCGGAGCATCGGGCTGACGAGAGCTGTAGTCGGGATTGTAGAAATCGGCAGGCTCGTTCACACCATACAGCACGATGTGACGGTCGCGGAAAACAGGCTGCACACCGCCGTCGGCAAAGGGCACCATCTCGACCGTCACGTCGGGCGAAGCGCTTTCCTGCACCATCGGCACATCCTCGTTGCGCGGTTCGTAGTCGGTGAACACACGTATCTTGTGCAGACTCTTCAGTTTCAGCTTGTTATAATACGCCCGCGCGTTACGGTTGGTCCACACATTGGTAAGTCCGCTGACGGCCGCGTCAATGTTTCTGTCGGGATTGAACGTGCGGTAATACGTAAAGCGGTCGATTCGTCCGGCCACGTTGTAACGGTTGTAACGCGCCATATTGCCATATAGGAAACGCGCCGCCTGCACCGGAAACTGCCTCATGTCGTACATTCCGAAACTCAATCCGTAGTCGGTGATGTCGTTGTACAGACTGTAGGCATCGGCTACATAAGCCGGCTTCTTGTAGTCTATGGCACGCTTGCCGCGCCGCTTTCCCTTCACCTTGAGATTGTCAAGCCGGTGGTCGTCGTCCGTCAGCGACGAAAGTATGGAGTCGCCCAAAGCATCGTCGTGCACCGTATATTCGGGCGTATGCGTCTGATAGTAGCTGTACTTCGACGTGAATATCGGGAAAAACATGTCGCGCTTCACGAAAAAGTCGGGATAGGCATCCTCGCGGAACACCGTCTTGTCGAGCCGCGACATCATGTTCTTCTGTGCCGAATCCTTCTCGTTGTAAGCCTTCATATTGAGTATGGCCGTACCATAGAACGGAGGTATCTCGAACACGTAGCGCCCGCCGTCGCGCGTAAGCTGCGTAGCGCCCACCACCCCGTCCGAGAACGACACTTCCGCCTCGACCATCACCTCATGCTTCAGTCCGCCGTGGTTGACCCCATTGGCGGCGTCGGTCTCGCCAATCCTCACATACTCGATATTTGTCTCCGGCACGAACACATCCTGTGCGTTGTTGCCGTCGTTCGTACTGGACAGTCCGCCGTCGTCGCTGCCCACCACATCGTCCAGCCCTACCGACGACGAGGCATCGACATTCTCGTCTACCTTGATTCCCGCCATTCCGAGACCATAGGCCCACGACTTTATCTCGTCAGGCTCCACCTCGTTGAGCGACAGCATCTTATATACCGCGCCCTCAACCGTCAGCGACCTTTCAGGAGCATAGCGCCGCCGGGCGCAAGCCGTGTCGGCCAGTTCGGTCCACTTGTATCTGCGCCATCCCTGCACCATCATCAGCACATCGAGCGCCTCGGCGCGCGCAGGGTCGTCGGACGCGAAATAGTAAGCCGGATTGGCTATGAATCCTTTCAGTTCGCTGCCGAGCAGCATGTCGGTCATGATATTGCCGTCATCGTATGTCGGGTCGTCGGTGGCGGCATCGCGCACAGCCACGGAAAACAATGCCGGCCCGGCCACACCGTCACACTTCATGCCGATGCTGACTTTCTCGTAAGGCGCATACGACCGTGTCCCGCCGCCCTCTACTGTCATGCGGCCACAGTCGTAGTCGTGGTTGTTGACGAAGAACAGACGGTCGGCAACGATACGCCCGCGGCTGTCAAACAGCGTAACGTCGTTGACACCCGTGGGCAAGTCGGCCGGCAACGTCACCGAAGCGCAGCCGTCGGCCCCGAAAGTCACTTCACTGAAATGGCACAACACTCCGCGGCACATCACCGACACGCCGTAACGGCAATCGGCCGGCAGATTGCGCGAACGTATATCCAGCACGCCTCCCGAAAGCTCTACAGTAGCCCCCGACGGCTCCGCCTTCGGCAAATCGAACGTATATTCCTTGCCGCCGCTGCTGAAACGTGCCTTCAGACGGCCGGCCCCGGGTGTCACCGTGAACACCCCCCGGCCCATATATCCCGCCACGGCGTCGGCCACAGTGGCGTCGCCGTCGGTGATACGCCCCGAAACCGACACGGCTGCTCCGGCACGGTCGGTCAGTTCGAATGCCACGCGGCAAGGCACGCCCTCTACCATCCGCCCGCCCTCGGGATAGAATCCGGCCTCAAGTCCGGCCTTGGGCGCCTTGACAACATGCTGCTTCGGCCGGCTCACCATCTGCTTGTAGGCATAGTCGCCGGGCTTGGCCGGCCGGGCGAATACGGGCAGTACGCGCGAGTACAACCCGTCCCACGTGCGGAAATAGTCGGCCGCCATATCGCGGCTGTAGAACAAGTCGGCATCGTTCTTGCTGTAGCGCTTATGGGAAACGTTGAAGTTGAGCATCCACCGTGTGTACGCCCGCAACTCATAGTAGCCCGAATAGAGCGAGTCGGTCAGGGCAAACTGTCCGCAGCCGTAGCCGTCGGAACTGACGATAATGTGCTGGCGCTCCACAAGCAGGCCGTCGGGCGTGAGCAGTTCCACATAGACCATGCGGCTGATGTCGGTATATCCGAGATTGTCGGCCCTCGCCACATATGCCTTATACCATATCGTGTCGCCCACGAAATAGCATGTATTGTCGATATGCACATACACCTTTTCCTGGGTTTGCGTGTCGGCCGACGCTTCAAGTGCCATACGTATATCATCAAGCGAGCCGGTCTGCGCGGCAACAGACAGCGGCAACAGTGCAATGATGAGTTTAAGGATTGTTCTTTTCATTAGGATAACGTAATTTTTTTAATTGCTTATACTTATACGGATGCAAATTTACTGCTTTTCGGTGTAATCGTGGCATAAATAAGCAACTTTCTGTCCGAAAGGCTTATACTTGGCGGAAGAGCGCTACCCTTTGTAGTGATAATTCTGAAAAAAACGCATTTTGTTTTTCTCAAACCAGAAAAGCCGTAAGGCTTTCTCTGCTTCTTTGACACACGGTTTTTGACCCGTTTTGCTGCCGTAAGGGCCTCCCGACACTCCCGCAACGGCCGTTTCGCAGTGCAAGGAGGCCTCCGTCGCAATGCAATAACGGCCTTATTGCAAGGCGAAACGGCCCTCTCTGCTTTCTTTACAAAGCCTTATTGTTGTAACATGCTGATAATCAGCACTCCCTGTTTGAGTCAAAAATCGCGATTTTCGGGCAATAGGTCAGAAATCGCGATACGGATGTCGCTTAACATACGTTAAAGTAAAGAAAGTTCTGAGCCGACATTCTGCCTCGGGACAGACGCGGCACAATGTTGCCGCAGACTGTGTGGTGCAGAATGCTACAGCCTGCCGGATGGTTATAATGTATATGCGATGGCATAAAAAAAGTTAAATCCGATATGATAACAAGTGCCGGCTGTCGTTTATTACACGATATATCTTAAATTTGTACATAAATATCAAGACTACAAAGCATAAAGCCTTTATTGACATATACCCATTATAATAAAATACAACTAACATAAAGAAACAAATGAAAAAACTCTTACTGAAACTGATAATGGCATCAGTCCCTGCCATGGCGGCACCGGTGTACGCCACGGCACAGAACCTGCAGAAAGGAGACTACGGCTATCTGTACTGCCATATGAGCGATCGCGGAGAATGGACGGCATATGCGCTGAGCCGCGACGGTCTGCACTTTCACGACCTGATAAACGGCGACTCCATCTTCCCGCCCTCGGAACATGCACGCATCGAAGGCGGCACGCGCGATGCCTATATCTGCCGCAAGTATGACGGGACGGGCTATCTGATGGTGACCACGGACATGTGCGTGAGAAAGAGCCGCAAGTGGGACAACTACGGAATAGACCTGTACACGAGCGACGACCTGATAAACTGGAAGTCGGTGACATTCGACTTCCGCAAGGGAGCTGCCATATTCTGCGACCCCGAGTCGCCCGACGTATACGGCGACTGGTCCACCATCAACCGTGTGTGGGCGCCACAGACATTCTGGGATCCGGCATACGTGTGGCCCGACGGCAGCAAGGGCGGATACTTCATATACTACTCGATGTGGAACAGAGCCGAAGAGAAATACGACCGCATGTATTATTCGTATGCCGACAAGTCGTTCACCAGGCTCACCAAACCCCGGCTGCTGTTCGACTGGGGCTACGCTACCATCGACGCCGACATCAACCTGGTCGAAGCCGACGGCCTGTATCATATGATGATAAAGAAGGAAGGCGGCAAGCCCGGACTGTTCACATCCTATGCCAAGGCACTCACCGGCCCGTGGAGCGAGCCCGTGGACGACGACTACATCAGCTTCGAAGGCAACAAGAAGTGTGAGGGCGTGTCGGCATTCCAGCTCATCGGCAGCGATACATGGCGCATAGGATACATAGAGTATTCGTCCAACCCGAAGCATTACCGTATCTGCAAGGCCGACAAGTACATGCGCAACTTCACCGACCCCGTGGACATAGAGGGGGTGAACGGCCCGCAGCACGGCTCGTTCATGCGGATAACCAAGGAGGAGTACGACCGTTTGCAGGCATGGAGCGACGCACGCGAGGCACAGCACATCAAGCCCAACGACCGCAACCCGGTGGTAAAGGGCCTGTATGCCGACCCGGAGATAATGTACAGCGAGAAGACGGGCAAGTATTATCTGTATCCCACCACCGACGGCAAGCAGGGGTGGCAGAACCACGACGCACGCGTGTATTCGTCGGACGACCTCGTCACGTGGAACGACGAAGGCGTGGTGTTCGACCTCGAAAAGGATTGCAAGTGGGCGGACAAGTGTCTGTGGGCACCGTGCATCATCGAGAAGAAGACGGGAAAGAAGAGATACAAGTATTATTACTACTTCACCGGAGCCGGAAAGATAGGAGTGGCCGTGGCCGACTCGCCCACCGGACCGTTCAAGGATGCACTGGGACGCCCGCTGCTCAGCGAAAAGCCGGACGGGATGAAGGGCGGACAGGTGATCGACCCCGACGTATTCCAGGACCCGAAGACAGGTAAATACCATCTGTACTGGGGCAACGGCTTCCTCGCCGTATCGGAACTGGGCAAGGACATGACGTCGGTTGTATCGACGAAGGTGCTGATAGACCGCAAGGACAAGGGACGCTACAACTATAATGAGGGTACTTATGTATTCGAGCGCAACGGGCTCTACTACTTCATGTGGTCGGAAAACGACACCCGCAGCGCCAACTACCGCGTGCGCTACCTCATCAGCGAATCGCCGACGGAACTGGTACGGAACGGCAAACCGGCCATGCCCGAACGTGCCGTGGTGCTGAAACAAGACCCGTCGAAGGCTGTCTTCGGCACCGGCCATCACTCCGTCCTGCGCAAACCCGGCACCGACGAATGGTACATCGTATATCACCGCTTCGCCCGCCCCGACGCCATCAAGATGGGATGGGACGCCGGATACAACCGCGAAGTGTGTATCGACCGCATGGAGTTCAATGCTGACGGAACGATAAAAGCGGTGGAAGTGACGCTTTAGCTTTCAAAAGTAAAGAGATTTTTAGATATTCATGAGTTGAAAAGGAGCCAAACCAAATGCTGTGTTAAATGAAAATCGCATAACAGGCATTCGGTTTGCCTCCTTTTCAACTCTTGAGTCTATTTATTGACGAACTCTTTCGAATCCTTTAATCAAAAGGGGTGAACGGCCCGCAGCACGGCTCGTTCATGCGGATAACCAAGGAGGAGTACGACCGTTTGCAGGCATGGAGCGACGCACGCGAGGCACAGCACATCAAGCCCAACGACCGCAACCCGGTGGTAAAGGGCCTGTATGCCGACCCGGAGATAATGTACAGCGAGAAGACGGGCAAGTATTATCTGTATCCCACCACCGACGGCAAGCAGGGGTGGCAGAACCACGACGCACGCGTGTATTCGTCGGACGACCTCGTCACGTGGAACGACGAAGGCGTGGTGTTCGACCTCGAAAAGGATTGCAAGTGGGCGGACAAGTGTCTGTGGGCACCGTGCATCATCGAGAAGAAGACGGGAAAGAAGAGATACAAGTATTATTACTACTTCACCGGAGCCGGAAAGATAGGAGTGGCCGTGGCCGACTCGCCCACCGGACCGTTCAAGGATGCACTGGGACGCCCGCTGCTCAGCGAAAAGCCGGACGGGATGAAGGGCGGACAGGTGATCGACCCCGACGTATTCCAGGACCCGAAGACAGGTAAATACCATCTGTACTGGGGCAACGGCTTCCTCGCCGTATCGGAACTGGGCAAGGACATGACGTCGGTTGTATCGACGAAGGTGCTGATAGACCGCAAGGACAAGGGACGCTACAACTATAATGAGGGTACTTATGTATTCGAGCGCAACGGGCTCTACTACTTCATGTGGTCGGAAAACGACACCCGCAGCGCCAACTACCGCGTGCGCTACCTCATCAGCGAATCGCCGACGGAACTGGTACGGAACGGCAAACCGGCCATGCCCGAACGTGCCGTGGTGCTGAAACAAGACCCGTCGAAGGCTGTCTTCGGCACCGGCCATCACTCCGTCCTGCGCAAACCCGGCACCGACGAATGGTACATCGTATATCACCGCTTCGCCCGCCCCGACGCCATCAAGATGGGATGGGACGCCGGATACAACCGCGAAGTGTGTATCGACCGCATGGAGTTCAATGCTGACGGAACGATAAAAGCGGTGGAAGTGACGCTTTAGCTTTCAAAAGTAAAGAGATTTTTAGATATTCATGAGTTGAAAAGGAGCCAAACCAAATGCTGTGTTAAATGAAAATCGCATAACAGGCATTCGGTTTGCCTCCTTTTCAACTCTTGAGTCTATTTATTGACGAACTCTTTCGAATCCTTTAATCAAAAGACTACAACTCATATTTTATTCCCATTTGCAACACTCCGTAATGCTTGTTGCCATCAAAATAGTTTATCATCATATTGCCGTTGTCAACGGCATAGTGCTCACCAAATTCACCGAACAGGTTGAAGCCAGAACCTATGGCACAACGGATACCGAGAGAGGCATGCAGCGAAAACTGCACACGGTCGCGTTGTATGGCACGTCTGTGTGAGGCCGTTGACATGGTAGCCGACACGCAGAAGTCGGCCGCGGCACCCATAGAGCAGTACAATGTGAGCGGACGCAGTCTTACCATGTCGAGAGTGGCTTGCAGCGGTATGCCTACATAGTGCAGACGCTGTATGTCGACGGTACGGTGACGGCCGGCCTGTTGGGTGAAGTCTGTACGCAGATAGGTGTATGTAATGCCCGACTCAAGCGAAAAACGACGACCTATACGGTAACCGACAAGCATTCCGAAAGACACCGGAAGTTTGTGCTCTGTGGTCGATGAACACTCGTAAAGATACATCGGCTCGCTATATTCTGTTCCGACAGGAGAACCGGACGACGGGGCGGAAGCCAATGGAGTGGCTCCAACGACGGGAGACATCACCGCACTGCCCGGGGCACGCATCACCGCCGAAGCCATAAGCATCGGCTCAGAACTGACTTCGTTGCCTGCAAGATTTCCTGAAGCCGTAAGTCCGATAGTGAAATGGTGCAAGCCGTGAGCTTTCAATTTACGCGACCCGACTTTGTGTGAACGGTAATTGCTCTGTGCCAACAATATATCACCGGTACTGGAATTTTGTGGTACAGACAAGTGTCTGCTCTCCTTTGGAGATACATCGACGGTATCCTCAAAGGAGGACAATTGTCCGGATTCACTATTGTCATAGGATACTACGGCGGTTTGCCCACCGTCAGCCACCGTCAGCGGACCGGCACTGTCCGTAGGGACATTGGACAAACCGGGCCTGGTATGCGGTACGGACTTACCGGACAGGGCGACGGATGGATTTCTTTGCCCGGCATCGTGCACCGCACCATCCGAAATGGCCTCAACCGTCACTGGCAGACGAGAAGAACGTACCGGCACACTGTTATCCGCAGTGGTATAACGGACATGTCCTGCCCGTCGGTAAAAATATCCCGTGCCGACAACGAGCATCACTGCCAGTGATGCAGCCACCGCCACGAAACGGTGCAGACGTGCCTTACGCCGCATCACAGACACGCCAACTGGAGGCACCACGTTTTCATACGGAGAAGAATCGCAATCTCCGACATTTGTCATGTCTTCGCCGATACGCCTCTCTATACGGTTCCACAGTTCGTCGGGCACAGGCTCATGCCATGTGTCCATACGCTCGCGCAGTTGTTGTTTCCAGTCTTCCTGTTTCATCTCTAATGCTTGTTTTCGTAGTCTTTTACCATTCTTGCCAACATCTTCCTGGCTCGCAGATACTGCGACGCCGACGTGCTCTCCCCGATATCCAACATAGCAGCTATCTCCTTGTGGCTCTTCTGCTCGAGCACATAAAGATTGAACACAGTACGGTAGCCCGTGGGAAGCATGCCTATCATGCGCATTATCTCTTCCATCGGGACACGGCTCATATCCGGCCCGGTGTCGTCAGGCACATCGGGCAAGTCGTTACAGACACTGTTATGGGATTCATTCCTCAGATACCCGAGCGACATATTAACGGCTATACGATGTATCCAGGCCTTGAACGAGCCTTCACCACGATAGCTGAACTTGTGGAGCGAGGTGAACACTTGCACAAAACAATCCTGCAACACATCGCACGCAATGTCACGGTCGGCCACATAACGGAGTGCCAAAGCCATGACATAGCCTGAATATCGGATATACAACTCGTGTCGTGCAGAGTTGTCACCGTTACTGGCGGAATGTATCAGATGTTCCTCTGGGGTCACTTTAACATGTTCTTGTTTATCGCAGAGATAAGTGTAAGTGTCGGATTTCCACTGTTGTATACTTCGACGACGCGCCCGTCGATACTCACTGTCCTGACAACGAGCCATAATGTCAAAGTGCCGGAATAACTGTTGTATGCCGCTTTACTGTCAAAAGCGAATCTCACGGTCAGCGTATGCCATCCATCGTCGAGCCTGACACGGAATTTATAGTCGTCGGCATCGATATCGTAAACAGCTGCCTGTTGCGAATGGCCGGCCAAGGCAATACGCACGGCAAAACCCGACACATCCCATACGGCAGACTTACACCGCACATTTGCAGAACAATCGTCGCCAACAGCCATCATAAGAAGCCGTTGGTCAGGCATCGAGGATATAAAGATGCTGTCACCTGTCATCGCTATCTGTACATCAACGGAAGTGCTGATTGGCGCTCCCTCGTCCCAGATGCCGTTGAAAAGTATAACACCGGAAAATCCGGCCGAGTCATAAATGCGGTGCGCGTCAGAATCGTCTGTACTTTCTTCTGTCGAACAGGAAAATAGTAAGAGCATCATTGATATTATATAAAATGTTCTTTTCATAAACCAATAGCATTTTTAATGTAAGAACGGGAAAAAACAAAAATCTTGCATCAGATTATGCTTTATTTTCCGGAATCAGTGAAAACATTTGCGGGTCTATGCAAAAATCCGGCTTCACATGATAACAGTCAACCCATAAGTATGGCGGGAAATAACAAACGGTATATCTTATTTATCTATAATTAACATTTCGGGGGGGTAAATTAAAGAATTATAACTACATTTGCAAATCATATAGCAAATTAGAATTGTAATGAAAGTAACAATCCGTACTATAAAATAACCAAGAAGAAAAACTTTATTCAATAACTTTTAAATTAAAGGGATTATGAAAATCAAATCATTTATGAAAGTACTTAACGTTGGAAAGTATGCAGCCATGGCAGCATTACTGATGGGAACAATGGTTGCATGCAGCGATGATGACGATGACGACAATGGCGGAGGAAACAACTCCCAGTTCGAGACTCCGAAATACGAGGGCGAAGCTGCCAAGTATGTAATAGACGACCAAAGAACATCACCATACAAGTCGATAGAACTGACGGCAAGCGGAAACTTCATCATTCAGCCGAGCGAATATGTGAACAATGCTCCCCAAAAGGTCCCCGTCGCCAGCAAGAAAAACATGTTACAGAGACTGGCCGGCATGATGAACGCACACATATCCATGCCTGAAACACGATACGAAGTGTATTCGTTGATTGCTTACGGCAAGTATACGAAGACCGGCGAAAATCATTATAACCTTGAAGGTTTCGGAACGCTGACAATAAATAAGGATGCCAATGGAACTGTACGCTCGATAGTTCTGACGACAGCAGGGAAGCATCCGGAAGAGTATACAGCACACAGACAAAACACCAACATAAACAGCGACATGTCGAACAAACTTTGCCGCACATGGTGCATTGAAAGCTACCGTTACTATGCAAAGATTAATGGCAAAACATATGTAGACCTTGCAGCCGACACTTTTGCAGAAATGATTACAAAGATGTATAACTGGTCAAAAAAGAACGACCCGGATTTTGACGAAAGCGAATGGGATGACATGGAAGATATGAAAAACGACCCTACCCCCGAGAATGTCATATTCACAAAAACCGGCACTTACATCGTTCTATACTCCAACAAACAACTTGCTGTATCCACATGGATATGGCAGGATGAGAAAAATGGAATACTGCGCTATTCTTGGAATCCTGACAACTTCAATGACTACGATGAGGCTGGGGATGTAAAAATAGAATTCAAGAATAACAGACTCCACCTCACTGAAGGCGACTTTGACTATGAAGACGGCGAGTCGTATGAAGAAGGATTGACATACATCATGACAGAAGTAAAATAATCTGTCGGTATATACGATACGGAGCCGTAACACCGGTACTGACACCGGTCGGAACTCCTCAAGATAAAGAAAGGCGACCCCTCCTTGCGGGGCCGCCTTCTTTCTTATTCACAATTTAAATAACATGAAAAAATCATTTCTTCAATTTGAACGAATTCTCTATACTGCTAAGTTCTTCGCCAAAAGCCTTGTCCACCTTCAGACGCTTCTCTACAGTAGAACAACTGTGTATCACGGTGGAATGGTCGCGGTTGCCTATGAGCTGTCCGATACGCGAAGCTGGCATCTTGGTATACTTTTGGGCAAAATACATAGACACCTGACGAACTATCACATAATCGCGTTTGCGGCTGCGACTGAACACATTCTGCTGTGTCACATTATAGTGATTGCACACCTTATCCAATATATCGTCTACCGTCAACGGATGGTTGTCTATCTTTACGGCACGCTTGATAACGCGCTCGGCCAGACGCATGTCTATATTGCAGTTGTAGACTACGGAATAGGCCATCAGCGAGTTGATGACTCCTTCAAGATCACGTACACTGCCGTTGGCCGTCTCTGCAATAAACCGGATGACATCTACAGGAATCTTAAGTCCGTCACGGCGGCACTTCGTGCTCAGGATGTCCATGCAGAGCTGTGTATTAGGCTTCTCGAGCTCGGCTGTAAGCCCGCATTTGAATCGTGTCAGCAGGCGGTCTTTCATGCCTTGCAACTCAACCGGCGGGCGGTCGCTGGCCAGAATTATCTGTTTGCCGGTACGGAAAAGATGGTCGAATATATGGAAAAAGGTATCAAGCGTACGTGTTGCCGTCGCCCACTCCTGTATGTCGTCCACTATCAGCACGTCAATGGTCTGATAGAAGTTTATGAAGTCGTTGGTAGTGTTGTGGCGCACGGAATCGGTAAACTGAACCTGAAAAAGACGTGCACTGACATAAAGAACTCTCTTTTCAGGATATATCTCCTTACATTTCACACCGATAGCGTTGACAAGATGGGTCTTTCCGCATCCGGAAGGGCCATAGACGTAAAACGGGTTGAAAGCCGAACGGCCGGGATGTTCTGCTATCGACATGCCGACAGTGCGCGGCAACTTGTTGCTGTTGCCCTCAATATAATTGTTGAAAGTGTGCCTAAGATTAAGTTGCGGATTCAGATTGCGGAGACCGGAAGCAGCATTGGAAGAGACTTGAGGACGGTTGGACCGTGCCTGCGGGGCAGCGACTGTTTGCTCGATCTCGGCCGGTTCGTCTGCCTCGACATCCTGTGAAATATTATGCGCCTTGTCGGTCACAATACGGTAAGTAAGTCTCACGTTTGTACCGAAACAGCGTGTAAGTACCTTGCTCAATAGTCCTACGTAGTATTGCTCCAAGTACTCATATACATATGGGCTCGGAACCTGAACCAACAGGGTCTTATTCGCCACGGAATACGACTCGAAACCTATCGGTGCAAACCATGTTTTGAACTGTTGCTCTGTGACATTGTCCTTTATCATACCGAGACACTTGTCCCACAGCATCTTATGACTATCAACCATTCGGGTGTTACTTTGCTATCGTTTCTTTATACAATATATAATGCTATAAGATTTTTGGAAATGCAAATTTCGTATTTTTTCCCGAGAAAAACAAATTTTAGGATTTCAATCTGCCAATAAAAATATCTGTAACAGTCTTATTATGGGGTTTTTAAGTGTATTTCGGACCTTTTAAACGCCATATTTCATTTGTCAGTTTATAATATCTTGTGTTTCAGATTGTTACATACAATCCTGCCGTATATTCACGTTTGTATGAATATACGGCAGAACATCGCAACCATCTATAAATAAGAGAGTTTGCCAATTTACAAGGCTTATTTCCCGGAGTCGGTCTATTTAGACTAAATAAAAATATACGGTCTACTTGTCCTTCTTGCCAAATATGGAGAAGTGAACGTAACGCTTGGGATGCTGACGCAAATCTATAAGAAGCGAATCGGCGTTGCGCATGGTAGACGAAAGATTGTAGTAGAGTTGCGGATCGCGCATCAGCAGCCCTAAGGTTCCCTCCTTGCTGTTCAGAACTGTTGTCATCCGGTTTACGTTGTCAAGCGTAGCATCGACCTTTGCCATCGTCGCAGAAACGTCTATACAACCTAATTTCCCTGTAAGGCGTTCAGTATTGTCGAGCACGTTGTCAGCCTTGTCCAACATTCCGGGCACTTTATTGTTAAGACTCGCGGTAAGTCTGTTTAGTTGCGACGTCGTAACAGCAAGATTGCCAGTTATACGATCCACATTTCGCAGGGAGTTTGTCAGCGCCTGATCGGCCAGCAGGGTATTAAGACTGGTCAATATGGAATCTATTTTCGGCAACATTTTCTCTACCGTCGGTAACATCTTGGCTGCTTTGCCCAACATCCCGGAATCCTTGCCACCATGTATCGTATCACCCACAGCCACACTTTCCAAAGGATTACCGGCAAGCACCAGATTCATTTTCACATTTCCAAGCATGTCACTCTCTATCTCGGCCGTGGAGCCTTGAGGAAGACGCATGCCCTTGGAAAGCCCTACTGCCGCCACAATTTCTCCATCGCCACTGTAATTATAGACAATATCTTTAACTACACCGACCTTATACCCGTTTGCATATACTGGGCTTGAGGCTGACAAACCACTGATATCGTCAAAAGTAACATAATATGTGTCATCACTTGAAAACAGGCTCAGCCCCTTTAGAAACTGCAAGCCAAAGAACAAGACCACCACACCCAATATAGCCACACATGCTATCTGAACTTCTTTTGTAAAAAACTTCATATCGTCTATTTTTTGTTTCTGTTATTCTTAAATTCACGTATCGCCTCCGCAACATTCATCTTACGTCCATCCTTAAAAGCCACGACAAATGCTTCCGGAAACTTATCCAGTATGCCTTTCCGCAAACGGGATATCTCATTATAATCGGCGGACGCACCGTAAGTAAACTTATAAAGTCCTCCTTCTTCATAAAAGCCAATGTTTTCCAAACCTTTGAACACGATGTCATTACCTCTAATATTACGGCTGCTCGCCATTATCTGTACTTTGAATACCGGCTCACAATCTGTCGCCGTCACATCTGAACGCATTGTCAAAGAGTCGGTTGCCGGCAAAGATGAAGTTTCCGATGGCCTATTTTCTTTCCGAGAAACAATTGTTTTCTGTGAGGATTTGGCCAATTGTGACAACTTGATTTCCCCTGAAGCCTTTGCTGCAGACGAATCCTTCACACTGATTCCGATTGTCTGAATATCTTCTTTAGCGGTTTGCCGGGATTCTCTATCCGGGCCGGCCGAAGCATCGCCTGCAGAAGTATCTTTCACCATACCGCTGCGGGCATCGGACAACTCGGCAATGATACTTTTACTGTCAACAACAGCGACCTTACCGTCCGGTTGCGGATCAACAGCAATACTCCTTGTACCGGATGACAAGCTACTACCGGATTTCGTCTTTATATTACCTTTGCGCTTATCACTTTTGCTTTCCGTATTTGCCGCCCCAACCTCCTGTGGAACTACTGCAGGTATATTAATCTTCTGTCTTGTATCTGCCTTATACGGAACTGTCACCCTCTTGTCAAACTTGCTTCTATAATCCGCGAATGCCTGATATATACCTTTGCCGAGAGCGTCTATTCCGGCTGCAGAATTCAGATACTGTTCCTCCTCAGGCGTAGTTATGAACCCTAATTCTATCAGACAACTCGGCATTGACGTTTCGCGGAGCACAAGAAAACCGGCCTGCTTTACGCCCTTGTTCAGCCTTCCTGACGAAGCACAGGCCCTTCTCTGAACCACCTTCGCCAACTCTACGCTCTGTGCCATGTTCTTGTCTTGCATAAACTCAAACATGATATAACTCTCCGAAGAACGCGGGTCGAAGCCCTCATAACGCTGTTTATAGTCTTTCTCTATCAGAATCACAGAATTCTCACGTGCGGCAACATCAAAATTATCTGAAGCACGGTTCATACCCAACGTATATGTCTCCAGTCCGCGGGCAATCTTTCCTTTTGGAAGTGCATTTGTATGAATGGATATAAACAAATCGGCCTTGTTCCGATTAGCTATATTAGCCCGCTCATGAAGGGGGATAAAGACATCCGTTTTACGGGTGTATACCACTTTAACATCCGGACAGTTGCTCTCTACATAACGTCCGAAAGCCAAAGCAACTTTAAGATTTATATTCTTCTCCTTTGAGAATCTTCCCAAAGCCCCGGCATCATGTCCACCGTGTCCGGCATCGATAACGAGGGTAAACTTCCTGTCAGCGGCAAAGCCTGTCGCCGCAAAATACAATATCAACCACAAAAATATAACTATTTTTCTGCTCATATCGCTGATAAATTACACAAAAGTAGTTATTTTCCTATTAAAACTGAAATATCTCAGATAGTTTTATCATTTATTAAATGTATCTCCACTCCTGCACCATTACAATCGGCACCTATCGGTGGATTTACCTTAGTGACAGTAAGATCAACAGACAGTATATCCGGACTATACCCGACAATAGCCTTGGCTATGCGTCCGGCGACATGCTCAAGCAACATGGACGGCACTGCCATCTCCTTCTTGACAATGCAATACAGATCGGCATAGTTCAGAGTATCGCCTACATCATCGGTCATAACAGCCCGGCTGAAATCATAACCGACACGCAGGTTTACCACAAAATCTCCCCCTACTGTCCTTTCCTGAGGCATGACGCCATGGAAAGACCTGAAACGCAAATCGCGCAAAAATATAAAACTATTCATCCGAGAAACCGATGAAAATTAAACTGATAAGAAACAAAGAATAAAGAAAATCAAAAGTTGGAGACTGCAAAATTCTCCATATCCCAGTCCCCAACTTTATCATATCAAATACAAAATGTCAAAAGATTATCCGCAACGTGACGCTCCACAGTTCTTACACGTCAGGCATCCTTCCTGATACACAAGAGTCTCATGACCGCACGCCGGACATTTCTGTCCCTTTGCCTCTGTGCCATCCACGATATACTTCTTAAGAGCACGCTCCACACCGTTTTTCCATGTGTTGATACTCTCGCTCTTCAACTGCAAAGAACCTACAAGTTTGATGACATGCTCTATCGGCATACGGTAACGAAGCACACCACTGATGAGTTTTGCATAGTTCCAATATTCTGGATTGAACTTTTCGCTAAGTCCCTCTACGGTAGTCTTGTATCCGCGCTTGTTCTCAAACTGGAAGTCATAGCGGTGGCGTCCGTCCTCACCCGTACTCTTTATTATTTTTCCCTTGGTCACGGTCTTGGGCAACACTATTCCTTCTTCATCATCCTGCAGACCTGTGAATATCTCGTAAGGATATCCGTTGAGCAATCCGACAAAAGCCACCCACTTCTCTTTGTTGTTCTGGAATCTCACCACATCACATTCCAACTCTTTCGGTCTGACCTCTGTCACTTCCGGATGTTTGCATGGAACTGCATTATCAACCGTTTCCTCTTTTTTCTTTTTATCTTTTTTCGACACCGAAATCATCACTCCCGAACGGCTGCCGTCACGATATATAGTGCATCCCTTACATCCGGAACGCCAAGCCTCTACATAGAGACGATTAACCAAAGCCTCATCCACATCGTTAGGCAGATTCACCGTTACACTGATAGAATGGTCGACCCACTTCTGTATAGCACCCTGCATCTTGACTTTCATCAGCCAGTCCACGTCGTTTGCCGTGGCCTTATAATAAGGCGAGCGGGCCACAAGAGCATCAATCTCTTCCTGGGTATATTTCTTTTTGGCATCTATACCGTTTGCCTCCATCCATGTAATGAACTTGTGATGGTATACAATGTATTCCTCGAAAGAGTCTCCCACCTCGTCCACAAAGTCGACATGCACATCAGCATCATTAGGATTCACTTTCCGACGACGTTTGTACACAGGCATGAACACAGGCTCTATACCACTCGTGGTCTGTGTCATCAGGCTCGTGGTACCAGTCGGTGCTATAGTCAGACAGGCTATATTTCGACGACCATATTTCGCCATATCCTCATAAAGCTGCGGATCGGTATCCTTCAGGCGCATTATGAACGGATTGTTTGCCTCACGTGCAGCATCATAAACAGCGAAAGCACCACGCTCGCGAGCCATTGTCACCGACGAGCGATAGGCAGCAAGCGCCAGACTGCGATGCACCTCCACAGAAAAATCCGTAGCCTCCTGTGTTCCATAACGCAACCCCATTGCGGCTATCATGTCACCCTCGGCCGTTATGCCAACACCCGTACGGCGTCCCATGCCGCTCTTACGCTTGATTTTCTCCCACAGATGGTATTCTGCCTGTTTCACTTCATCGCTCTGAAGGTCTGTTTCAATCTTTGACATGATGCTGTCTATCTTCTCCAGTTCCAAATCGACGATGTCGTCCATCAAGCGCTGCGCCGCAGCCACATGCTTGCCGAACAGTTCGTAATCGAAATATGCCTCTTGGGTAAACGGATTGACAACATACGAATACAAGTTTATGGACAGTAAACGACAAGAATCATAAGGGCACAGCGGAATCTCGCCACACGGATTGGTAGACACCGTACGGAATCCCAAGTCGGCATAGCAGTCGGGGATGCTCTCGCGCAGGATGGTGTCCCAAAACAGTACACCCGGCTCGGCGCTCTTCCATGCGTTATGCACTATCTTCTCCCAAAGAGCTTTGGCATTTACCTCCTTACGGCATTGAGGGGTGTCACTGTCTATTGGAAACTTCTGGACATAAGGCCTGTCCTCCACTGCAGACCGCATAAACTCATCGTCAAGTTTCACCGACACATTGGCACCTGTCACCTTCCCTTCCGTCATCTTCGCATCAATAAAAGCCTCACTGTCAGGATGCTTGATACTCACCGAAAGCATCAGCGCACCACGGCGTCCGTCCTGTGCCACCTCGCGTGTAGAGTTGCTGTAACGCTCCATAAACGGAACAAGACCGGTCGACGTCAATGCAGAGTTGTTGACAGGGGAACCTTTCGGACGTATGTGGCTCAAGTCGTGTCCCACACCACCGCGACGCTTCATCAGCTGCACCTGCTCCTCGTCTATCCGCATTATGGCGCCATAGGAATCGGCATTGCCGTCCAGACCTATCACAAAGCAGTTGCTCAACGATGCGACCTGATAGTCATTGCCAATACCTGTCATCGGACTGCCCGCAGGCACTATATATCTGAAATGGTCAAGCAATTCGAATATATCTTCTTCCGTCATCGGGTTGGCATATTTCCGCTCAATACGGGCAATCTCCCGCGCTATACGCCAATGCATATCCTCAGGCGATTTCTCGTAAATATTGCCGAAACTGTCCTTCATGGCATATTTGTTCACCCATACACGAGCCGCGAGTTCATCACCGCCGAAATATCTCAATGAGGCATCGAAAGCCTCATCATAAGTAAAAGTTTTCTTATTGTCCATGTTCTCTTGTTGAAATAGGATGGCAAAGTTATCAACTTTATTCCACACTACAAAATATTCTTTTAATGATTTTCCGGACATAAAAAATCAGGATAAAAGCAGAACAGACCGGCCGCCTGATTCGACCTGCCTGTTCTCTACTATATTATATATATGTGCGACGCACATCAAAGCCCGTTAACCTCATCCAACGAAAGACCTGTTATAATAGATATAGTTTCCGGAGCGATACCGTGCGATTTCATACCCTTGGCCATATCTACGACGCCTTCTGCACGACCTTCTGCACGACCTTCTGCACGACCTTCTTCCCTGCCTTCCATCTTCGCGGTATCAAGCACATCTCTTTGCACCATCATCGCATCAATATGACGATCGTAGTCAAGGCGATCCTTCTTGCTCATCGACAGATACTGCAACCGCTTGCGGGCTTCTTCAAGACCGGGCGCAGTGGTACCGTCCTTTATATGCCCGTTTTTCAGATAGTCAAGCCATTCCTCAAGCGGAGTGGTGGCCACCCTGTTAAACTCGTTAACACGTATTATGAAATATTCCGGGAATATGTCTTCCGGGGTCTTCATACGTATGGCGTCGCGCTCCTTCGTATTCACCACAAGCGTATCATCCGTATGCACACCACGGAACGTAGTACGGCCATGATAAAGATAGTCTGCGCCATGTCCCAAATCAAAATACAGGATGTTGATAGAGTAGACCTTCTTCACCTTGTCATACTTGTCACCGAGAGATATATGCTCCGTTATAGCCTTGGCCACACCGTACAGAATGCGTTCGAGATAGTAAAGCTCACGCGTCAGCTGTATCTCGACAATTATGATGTCACCCTTGCTGTTGGTGGCCTTTATGTCCACACGGTTGTACTTGTCGTACATATCTTCCTGATTGCCTTCACTCTCTAGTATTTCCACTATGTGTATCTTCTCGTTGAGAAGCACTGTCACAAGTCCTTCAAGGACACCGAAATTGGCCTTATCCCTGAGCATGCGCTTGGCAGCCCAGTCAAAACGTACATATTTGTTATTTTCGTTCATAGTAGAAAAATTATTTCCGCAAATATAACGAGTTTATGTGAAACGGCAAAATTTATAATACAAAAAAATGAGGAGACAACGTTATCACAACGTCACCTCCTCCGTACTCTATATTATTTGTGAAATGAAATTACTTGTTTATAACCACTTTTTTACCGTTGATGATGTATACGCCCTTGGCGAGCTTGCCGTTCACACGTACACCGCCTATGGTATAAACTCTGTCCTTGCCTGATGCATCGACATTGATGCCATTGATTCCGTCAAAGATTACGACCTCGAACTCGAGAACAATCTCTTCATTGCATTTGGCACCGCTCTTTATCGGATCGATAGCGTCGTACTTCTCGTCGAAGATTACGCCCTCAGGTATTGTCATCACGTATTTGCCGTTAGTCTCTATAACGTTGTTCAGTGTAACAATCACCTCGGTACTGCCCTCAACAAGCGACATTGTTACGGGAACCTCGTCTACCGTCTCACCGTCCTTGGTTACAACAGCCTTGGCACCATCGGAAACACCGCCTACGGGAGCGCTCATCGTTATGACAACCTCGCTAAGTTTCTCCACTACGTCGGCTGTGTCGGGCGTTACGCTCTTCATGGCGAAACGGCCCATAACCTTGAACTCGGCTGCGATGGCGCTGTTGCACTTCGCACCGCTCATTAAGGGATCTGCCGCATCATATTTCTCGTCGAAGAGCAAGCCCTCGGCAATTGTCATTGTGTAAACACCGCTCTCGGTGATTGCGTTAGTCAGAACTACCTTAACGTCAGCACTGCCGGCCTCGATAGCGATCGGAGCCTCCTCGATTGTTACACCGTCCTTGGAGATAACTGCCTTTGCACCATCGGCTACACCGCCTACAGGAGCACTCATAGTTACCACAATCTCACTGAGGCTATTCACAACCTCATCCGCAGAAGGAACCACACTCAGCATATCGAACTTAGCCATAGCGCGGGTAACGTCGCCCTTTAGTCCCTCGATGTACTCGCCACCGGCAAACTTCACGTTGGAGAACTCAATCTGCGACTTGGCAGCCAGGTCATCGGCAGCCTTCACACGGAACGAGATAAGATTCTTGCCCGATACGAAGGGAGTGGATGTCATGCTGAACGCGATGATACGCACCAGACTCTCGCTCTCCTTAACCTCAGTGATGATGTGGTCGGCAGCGGCGTCGCCCAGTTTTACAATCTTGCCGTTCTCCTCGGATGCCACATAGGTAAGACCCTGTGGCAGAGTGATGTTCATCTGGAAGCTCTTGCGGTCGGTGTCGCTTTCGTAAGCCACAGTCACCTCTGCCTCTTCTCCAGGAACAATCTCTATAGGCGACACGGTAAGTGTCTCCTGAGCCTTGGCCATCGACAGTATGCCGAACAGCATCAGCATGGCAAGTCCCAACTTGACCGAGACTATATTATGGATTTTATTCTTCTTCATAATCATTCGTTTAAAAAAATCTGTTAGCAATCGTTGGTCTATTCACCCTCGCCGGTCTGCACCGACTTCATGATGCGCTCTACTACAGCGTCGAGGTCGTCTACCTCAATCTTTCCGTCGCGTGTCACGTCGTAGCGGCGGTCTGTGTTCTTACCGATAAAGGCTTCGTCAATCCACTGCTGGAGGTCGTCCACGTTCCACTTGCCGTCACCGGTGATATCGCTGACAGGATTAACCTTGAACGCAGGGGCACCGTCGATGACATACGACGTACCATTGACGCTCGACACCTTAACATTATATACCTTCACCTCGCCGGCCTCAGCGAAGTCGGCCGATGTCTTCAGACTGAATGAGAACAACGCACCGTTGTTGCCATCAAACACATCTGCAGTGATTGACGATATCACCACGCGATACTGATTGGCAGCGGTCACGCCCGACAGCTTGCTTGCCATGATGGTAACGTTGTCGCTCAGGCGGCCGTCGTTGCCGAACACGTACTCACCGTCCTCGTCTGTGAGCAGAGTCACACCGAGCGGCAGGGTGATGTCGGCCTGCAATCCGGTAACGCGGATATCGTTTTCAAGATTGAACCTCACCTCCTGCACGTCGCCGTCGGTCCACATCGACAAATCGTCAGTGCGGTCGAGAGTGGCTGTGCCCACATGCAGATTGGCCTTGTACTCGTCGCATGTCAGTTCAACCGACTTTGATGCCACCCACTTGCCGTTCTCCACAATCTCTGTCGAACCATAGCCGTTGTTGATGATGATTGTTCCCTCACGGAAGCTCGACTCAGCCACCACCGTGATTACCATTATAGCACCGTGGTTGCCCTTGAGGGCTGCCTTGGTCATGTCAGTAGCATTGGTGAGCAGGCCGGCACGGTAAACAGTATGCTGGTAGGTGTCCAAATCAGGCTGCGGCTCAAACATAAGCGTAAAGCCGTTCTTTGTCATTCGCGAAAGATCCTTGGCGGCTTTCTTATACTTCAGTCCGGCGGGCAGCGCTATGTCAAACTGCACCGACGAGATGGGTGTCTCGTTGTCAAGTTCGATGACAATGTCCTTTTCCTCACCCGGAATGAATGTCAGCCCGGCCTCCTGATTGATGCTCAGCTTGTTCACACCGAAGTCGTCTTGCGCCATAGCGGCCATGCTGCCGACTACGAACAGGACGACGGCGGCACAAAGACGTACTGTCAGGCGGCCCATGAATATATAGTTATTCTTGTTCATGTTACATTTACTTGTTTTATTTTGATGACAAGTCGTTCAGTTGAAAGGTACGGGGCCGGCCTTATGACCGGACGCCCCATTCCTTACCTAAACTAACCATCTTTTTATTTGTTAAAGACTTTCTTTGTCGTTCCGTCAGAACCTACGATGATGTTCACGCCCTTCTTCACGGCTTTCATCATCTGTCCGCCCACAGAGTAGATGCGCTCTTTCACTGTAGGAGCAGTGATGTCGGTGATACCCGTAGCCTCGTTGGAGCCTGCTCCGGCCAACTTATAAACGAGGCCCTTGGCATCGGAGAATATCACGTTGGAGAGTTCAACGTCGCCACCCTTGTAGTCGCCGCTCACCTCAACGTCGAGGTAAAGCATGGCGCCCGAGTTGCCCATGAAAGCGTTGTTGTCGAGCATCGAGACGAGCACGCGGTGCCATCCTCCGGCTATGTCGGCCGACATGAGCTCGTGGCCGTTGGCACGGTCGGTGAGGCTCTCGCCGGCGAGGGTCATGCCCTCGGGCAGCTTCACGTCAAGCTGGTAGCCAACATACTCGACAGCGTTGTCGAGGTTGACGGCCAGACGAACCTTCTTGCCGAAAATTGTTGTCTCCTCCGACTCAACAGCCATCGTAACAGCGTCGGCAGTCTGCACCGGCACTGCCATCATGGCTCTTGCCATTGCAGGCGAAGCAGCCGGTTTGTCGGTCTCTTCGTCGGTCCATGCCCAGTCGTTGTGGAACATTAGGTTAGACACGCAGGTGAGGTCGCTCACGTTGATTTCCCTGTCGCCGTTCACGTCGGCACCGCCAGCCTTGGCCTCGCTCAGCTTGTCGAATGTGCTGTTCTCCGGATCGAGGATGTATGCACGGATGGTGTTGTAGTCGGACACGTTCACCAGTCCGTCGGCATTGGCATCGCCCACGTAGAAGCTCTTCTCTTCGGCATCCTTCACCAGCTGCTCAACCTCGGTCTTCAGCGTCTGATACTTGGCCTCTATCTCGTCGGCCACATCCATATATCCGCCTTCGAGCGTTACAGGAGCCGGATTCTCGTCCTTGTCGAGATACGGGTTGCCGTCGATGTCTCTGTTCAGCACACCGTTATCGGCCTCTCCATTGTAGTCATTTAGAGCAGACAGTGCATTGAGTATATCCCAGTACTTGCCACGCAGCTCGTTCTCTACCGACGGAAGATAGCGCTTGATCTTGCTCTGCTTGCCGTTGTCCGGATTTGCAGAGTTTGCGTTGAGCTTTCCCATCACATCATCAAGATCACCAAACTTGTCTGACATTCTCACTGCGGCGAATACGTATGTAGACTTGGCGAGCAAATATTCGGTACCCTTCTCGATATTAGCCTTGTTGTCAACATCCACATCGTCCTTTGTCAGAACCACATCGGCATAATCCTTGTCGAGTGCCTCGGTAGATGCGGCAATGATGTCCTTAACGCCGTTGTACCAGTATGTGCGGTAGTCAACCCACTTGTATTCCTGCTTCTCTGCATCTACGAGCACGTCCGTTCCCGGGAACTGCACGTCCTCTTCCTCGTAGGCCATCACCTTGGTGTACACCTCGTCGAGAGCTGTTGTCAAGGTGCCCATCTGAGCGGTGAGCGCGGTGTAGGCGTCCTTGTTCTCTCTGTACTTCTGGTAAACAGTCTCCAGACCGCCAGCCTTCAGTATCTCGTCGAGCATGGCCTTCACGCCGTCGAGGTCGTTGTCGAGGTTGTCCTTGTGGAAGAGCAGCGACTCGTCGGCCTTCTTGCTCTCGATGTCAGCCCTTAGTTCGGCAAGAGCCTCTTTCACATCGTCCACAGCGTCACCGTAAGTAGACTTGGGCGAACCGAACTCGATGTCCTTGATGTTCTCGAACTCGGCAAACCAGCTGTCGATAGTGGCCAAAGTGGCGTCGATACCACCGCAAGCTCCGTCGAGAGCCTCCACAGCCTCGTCGAATGCACCGGTCTTCTCCTCGTTCAGGTCGATGAGCTTCTTATACAGGCCTGCAATCTCCTTCTCAATGGCCAGATAGGCAGTCTGTGCAGCTGTCTCGGCAGCGGCTACGTTGTTAGGATTCTCAGCAATGGCCGTATTGTAAGTAATAACAACATCGTCCACCTTGCCGGTGATGGCGTTGATGGCAGCCTCTATCTCCTTATCGGCCTTGTTCAGATCCTGAGCCACAACGTCGTTGTACAGTCCTTTCAGTACCGTAACCTGACCCTTGAGGGCAATCGGCTCATACTGGGTGAGCATCTTGACACGCAGTTCACTAACCAAGACGCTGATAGTGCCGGGTATCTCCTCGGAACCCTCGCAGTAAGCCTTGGCACGTGTCAGAACGTCAGCGCAGTTGCCCTTGGTATAACCGGCCTCAGCGTCACTCAGGAACTTGTCGAGAGCAGCCTCTATATTCTGTAAATCTTTGGCAGAAGCGCTACCATCATGATGAGCCTCGAAGAACGAGTTGATGAAATCGATCGTCCCGGCCAGTCCCTCACGGGCCTTTGCCACCACAGCGAATACATCGTCGAATGCCTTCTTGTTCAGTCCGTCGGCAAAGAGATCGTTGTAGATAAGGGCAAAGTTCTTTGTCTGCATCTGCTCCTTGTCTTCATACACAATCGTTGTGTTAAACTTGGGCAGTCCGTTCAAAGCCACGGTCAGACTCTCGTATCTCTGGTCGCCGGCAATTTCAGTATAAGCCTTCTGTGCAGCCTCTATGTCCTTCGCAAACTGCTCGTTGAACTTCTTGGCAGCGTCGATACGCTCCTGTGTCACCTTGGGCTGACCGTCAGGACCGAGTATAGCGCTCGGCTCGAAGCCTGCGAGCATCTCTGCCTCCCACTGTATCTTGGTCTGAGCCTCAGCCTTGCGGTAGTTCCATTCCTTGTTGGCCAGCACGTCGTTCTCGGCGGTGATGAGGTCGGCGATAGAGTTGAGAGTCTCCAGATACGACTGCACCTTGTAAGCGAACAGCGGGTCGATTGTGCCGTTGGCATTCAGCAGTCCGGCCATCTCCTTAGCCTCGGTCACGCTCTTGGTGATGTCGGCATAAGCCTCCTTGCGCACCTCCTCAGAGTAGCCTCTCGATACGAGTTCGGTGTTGGCGGCGGCAATGGCATTGTCGGCATCTGTTATCAGATTATCGTAGATAGCCTTGGCTGCTGTGTTGAGAGTGGTGCGATACTCCTCCATCTTGGCGTCAATATCATCATTGTATTCGTTGGCCTTATTCACCCAAACGCCCACCTCGTACAGCTCGGTAACCTTGTCGCCGGTAGCCTTGTAGGGGCTGTAAGCGGCATCCTCGTCGATATAGAGCTGGCGCAACTTGTCCACATATTCGTAAATTTTGGTGTGCACTTCAAGCAGTTCACCAGAAACGACGTTCTTGAGCTGCGGGTCTGTGATAGAAGCGAACAGGCTGAGGTCCTTGACTGCAGCCGAGAATGTCTCGTTGGCAGTGTTGTATGCAGCGACGAAGCGCTCATGGTTAGCCTGATTGGTGGCAATCATGGCCTGCTTGTATTCGTCACCGGTAATCTCCTTGCCCAGACGGTCAACCATATCCTGTATGGTCTTCTGGAGATCGGCCACCTCTTTCTTGTCGGTATCCGACAGTCCGGCAGCAAACTTGTCGGCAATCATCTTCTTGAGTTGCTCGATTGTGGTGGCGCGTGCCTCCTCTATCTCTGCCAGACGGCGTGTTGCCTCGCTGGTCTTGTCCTCTGTCTGTATCTTGTTGTAGAGCTTGTTTACATCGTTCTCCAACTTGGTGAAAGCGTCAACCTGGCTGTTGTGGGCCTTTTCGTTGGCATCCACCCTGCCCTGAACCTTATCTATCTCTTTCTTCAGATTGTCAAGAGCTGCTTTCGTTACAAGAGCATCCTTGGTGTGGCATGCCACTTTCTCCAAGTCGGTAGCGAGGTCTGTAACAGCCTTGTTGTACTGTGCCTCGTATCCCTCGGTGAGCACCTTGTCATAAAAGTAGTTGAGACCCGCTGCACCGTATGTTGAACGCTTGCTATCTATATAGTTTTTCTGCTTCGTTATTGCAGCCTCAATATCGTTCAACTGCTTGACACGGGCATTATATTCCTTGTAGCTCTTCTTGGCATTGTCGAGAGCCGTCTCCAGCTCTTCCACCTGTGCGGTATAGCTCTTCTCTGCATCGGTACCGATGTTTGCCTTTGCTATAAAGTCGGTCACAGCCTTAGAGAAAGCCGTAGCGGCAGCATGCTTCTTGTTGAAGATTTCATCTTCGGTATCGCCGGTAACTTCATCTATGGCGTTGTATTTTGTTTTCAGTTCATCAAATGCCGTAGCTATCGTTGTGCTGAGCGCATCAGCCTTAGTACCAATAGCCGTACTCTGTGCGTCACCACAATCTGTCGCTGTGGCACCATTCTTCACATCGGTTATACGATTGCCAAGTCCGTTGGCAAGTCTCTGTGCCGTGCCCAGCATTGTTTCGGCAGCGTCGATGGTCACCTGCTTGTCGTAGTGAGCCTTGTCGGCGGCGAAAGCGCCCTTCAAGGCGATAAGTTGCTCGGCGGTGTATCCAATACTCCACTTAGCGACCCGCTCCATTTCGAGAATATGGTCGGCACCATCCTTTTTGTTGGCACCGGCAATGCCATCGGTAATCTTAGTGGTATCGGCCTTTACAGCATCAATAACATTGCCATAGCTCTTGTCTTCATAACCTTCCAAAAGAATAGGCACTGTGGTGTTCTTGCCAACGATGTCGGTCAGGTCGGTAAGCGACGGCTCGATAGCTTCAATTTTACCGCGGGCTGTATTGTAAGCATCAAGACCTCTTTTCCAACGACCCACATACTCTTTCTTAATAAGATTCTTGATCGTGGTAAGACTTTTCAAGAATGCGTCCTTGTTGACCACGGCAGTACCATCCTTGTAATATCCGTCGGCCTCGGTAGCTTTGGCGGCCAACGCATCGCGGTGCGTCTTCTCCACTCCGGTGAAGTGAGCACCGGCATTGTAAAGTCCGTCTTCCGACAGTGTCTCGGTGGCCTCCTTTACTGTCTCATCCAGATAAGCCACAACCTTGCCCACCTCGTCGGTCATGGTGAAATGAGCGTTAAACTCGGCCACAGCAGTGTTTGTCTTGTCCTGTAGAGCGGTGAACTGAGTGTTGATGCTCTCCATTGCAGCAGCAGTGTCGAACACTGTCTTGTCCTCAGTACCCGATGTGCGGCCCTCGGTGAGTTTGTCCTTCAGAGCATCGATTTCACCACGAATCTTGTCCACAGCCTCCTTGTTCTCGTCAAGCAAGCCGGCACCGGTGAGACCCTCTACATACTTGTTGAACGATGTTTCAAAGTCGGTCACCTCTTTCCAAGCATCGTCGTAAGCCTGTTTCAGGTCAGTATACTTTTCAAGTACGGTAGGAACGGTAGTAAGCAGTGCGTTTGCATCAGTAAGCAGCGACTCGATGGTTGCCTTTACGCCACCATCAGCATCGTCGGCATAGCCCACCTTCTTGGTATCGTCGTTGGCCACATTGCCGAGCGTATATGCCTCGTCAATCTTGTTGGCAGCCACACTCAGTTCTTTCTTGGCTTTCTCATACCATGCCAAGTAGTCATTCTTATCAGGTGTCAGATTCTTCACAAGTCCTTCGAGCTGTCCGTCGTAATTGGTGCGAAGATCTTTCACCTTTTCATTCAGTTCGGTCTTGGCGGCATCGTTGGCAGCGTAAGTGGCAGCCTTTGCGTCCATAACGGCACGTCCGTCACTACCGGTATTGGCAGCGGCCACATTGCGGAGTTCCTTGGTCAGGTTCTCGATATCTTTCGACAGGCTTTCCGACTTTTCGTTCAGTTCGTCACCTTTTTCGATATATCCCTTTTCGTCCTTATAGTCTGTTATCTGCTTTCCCTTTGCGTCGATTTTCAAACCATCAATTTGTCCATTCTTATAATCGCAGAACGCTTTCGTATATTCAGGAGTGTGCGACATATTCAACCAATCTTTCCAGAATTTCTTCTCTTCTGCAAGAGCATCGAATTTCTTTGTCAGATCATTGAATGTGAGATAGTAAGAAAGCTCCTTGATAGACCGTGCGTCGATATCATTCATCTTGTCACGATAGTACTTCTCGCCTTTAGCCAATTCTGTATCGGCGGTGAGTTCTGTCTGCAAGGTGGTGAGTTCGAGAACATAATTGTCTCTGCTTCCCTCATACAAATCCCCGTATAGACTTATCTTCTGAATAAGCACACCGATCTCCGTTAACAGCTGACTGTGAATTTCTTGAGGTGTAGCGGCCTGCGCTGATACAGACACGCTCACCGCCGCCATGGCGGCCAAAGAAAGTGTAGTTTTGTTCATACGTCGAAATAATATATATTAATATTGTTTGATTACTTTTTGAATTAATTCCTGTGGGCAAAGATAAACATTTAAATTACGGCAACGGTTATAAAAAAATGTGGTTTCCGTGAACCTGCCGGTTTATTTCGCGAATCTCTGCGGTGACGCCTACTGCGGCCTCATATTGTCTATCAATGTGCGCAACACGGGCTTGGGGATCTTCACCGCCACGGTGCCGCCGCTGTCGTCGGCCAAGAGCAGTTGCTGCTTGATGGTGCTCACATGGAATATGCGACGTGTGTTGACAATGTGCTTCCGCCCCAACCGCACGAATGCCTCGCTGCCCTCGGGCTGTTCGCCGATGGCAGACTCCACTTTCGACAGTCCGAAAGGCAGCATGAAGTGAGTGCCCGAGGCGTAGTATACGTGCGAGTAATGGTCGTCGGCCTGGAAGTACATCACCTGTCCGAGGTCGACCACATACAGTTCGTCGTAAAGTCCGAAGCACAGCCGGCCGGTACGTGTATCCATTGTTTTTTATATTATATAATGTATCTGATGTGGTATAGTTAATTTCAGCTATATTCCGTGTTGCAAAGGTAGTTTGAAACAGTAAGAAAACACATGTACGGGCGTCTCAGATATCAAGACACCGTGTTATGAATATTACCACATATTGTCAAACAAATCGTTACAGAACCGAATAAACCATATCATACCCCTACAAAAAGCACATTACCGGAGATGTTTTCTCGAATATAATTCTTAACTTTGCATTCGGATGCCCGCTCCGGCGGCTCCGCGACACATTTGGAAAAGAAGCGTTTTTTGCTTTATCCTTTATTCGAAATTTCGCCAAAATTTTATCCGAAGGAGAAAAGCAGTCGAAGACGCCTCCGCATGTCGTATATCCACTCCCGCCAAGGGAACAAGATATCCGATAAAGGCGTAGGAGTGGACTGTTTATTTCGGATAGGGCGTTTGGCGATGCCTCGAATAAGATAAACGGCACATCGTCCTGCGCTTTTTTGTGTCGGTGACATTCAAACGATTTGCAAAGCCGCAAGAAGGACGTACGTGGCATAACGAAAAGTAGACAACAAAAAATGATTCACGTAGGCAAGATGATCAAGGCCGAGCTCGCCAGGCACCCCAAAGCGCACACCGTGACTTGGTTTGCCGAACAACTGCATTGCAAACGCACCAATGTTTATGATATCTTCAACCGGGCCAACGTGGACACCGGACTGCTCACACGGATATCACGTGTGCTGGAACACGACTTTTTCCATGATCTTTCAGAAAACCTGAAAGAGGATGTATAACGGGATGTGGTCCGATGAAGCGGCAGGCGGATTAAAGATTTTTCTAAAAAAACGCCACTTCTTCTTTCTCATTCTGGAAAAGCCGCGAGGCCGTCTCTGCTTTCTTTACACGCATTTTCACCATCGTAACCTTGCCGCGGCGGCCTCCCGAGGTTCCCGTTACGGCCCCGTTGGAGTGTCATAAGGCCGTAACGGGAAAGCCGCGAGGCCGCCGCGGCAACACCGGGAGGCCCTCTCTGCTTTTCTTACACGGCTCTGCAGCAGTCATACACACGTAACACACTGATTATCAACGCTTCCTATTTCAACGTAAAAATGGCGTTTTTCGGACTGTAACCGGCAAAAGGCGATTTTGTGACGGACGACGAAGTGTTTTGTAAAAGATATATCACAGGCTCCTATAATTCTCCAAGGAGAATACTGAGCGCGCACATTGCATATTTGATTCACTTCCATATATCCGCCCTGCCCAACAGGAAGTCGTAAAGACTCACCATCAGTATGCCGTTCTCATTATATCCAGATGAATAGCGGTCTCCGGCAACAATAATTTTTCTGAAACCATCGTCCACCTGTAAGAGCGACGCCTGTTCCTGAGCCACCTTTTCCATAGTAGGCAAAGCATAAGCAGATTGGATATACAGCCGTTCATCGTGTCTATTGACCACAAAGTCAATCTCCAGATTTCTTCTCAGAACTCTCCCACCTGTTCCTCGCTTAAAACTTTCAACAAGGCCCACATCTACAGAAAATCCATTGCGGCACAATTCATTGTATATAACATTCTCCATAGCATGGGTCGGCTCAAGCTGACGAAAGTCCAACACTGCATTGCGAATGCCCATGTCCTCAAAATAATACTTCGTTTCGGTTCCGATGTATTTTCTTCCCTTCACATCATAACGCAAAGCCTCGTTTATAAAAAATGCGTCTTCAAGACACTTTATATACCTGCCGATGGTTGCCGGAGCTATGTCCATCGCAACAACGGTATTAAATGTATTTGCTATACGTCGTACGTTAGTACCCGACCCCATGCCTGATGCAAGAATCCTTACGAGTTCACGCATGCCTTCTGCATTTTTCAAGTTGTTGCGTTCCAAAACGTCCTTCAGATAAACAGTTTCATAGATTTCACGCAGATAGTTCTGCCTGTCCTCCACTCTTTCAAATTGGGCTACTGCGGGCAAGCCTCCATATTTGTAATACAGTTCTAAAGCCTCAGCCTTTTCACCACCTACAACTTCGTAGTATTCGGAAAAACTAAGTGGATGTATCCTGATTTCCCATCCTCGCCCACGAAATTCGGTAATGACATCTTTAGAAAGGAACTTTGCATTGGAACCTGTAACGTAAACCTCTGCGTTGGGAATGCCTAAATACGAATTTAACACATCTTCAAACTCCTTTACCAACTGTACCTCATCGAGCATGATATAGTATTTGCAGGAATCTTTCATCTGAGAATCAATATATTGAAGCAGACAGTCCGGGTCACGGAATTTCTTGTTTCTGCGGTCTTCCAGATTTACTTGAATGATATGGTCTGAAGATACCCCACGCGCAAGAAGTTTTTCGCGGAAGAGATTAAATAACAGATACGACTTGCCACAACGACGTATGCCGGTTATGACTTTAATCATTCCATTACCATCTGCCCGTAGCAGTTGGTCAAGATAATATTTTCGTTCAAAAAGCATGTTCTATGTTATATTTTCGTGACATGACACAGATTTGTGAAGCAAAAATACACTTTTCTATTCAAATCACCAAAAAATCCTGTTTCCGGTTCTCCATTTTTAACAATCAAGTAAGTATCACACATTTAATTCCGTAAAACAGTTATTAGACAGGCGAATCCGTTAATCAATATTAAAAAATGGGGGGGGTGAAACATTTTCCATGTCACATTCGTCTATATTATACGTAGATTTAACGACAAAACTAAAAAAGTATGAAAAGAGAATTCGCAGCAATGCTGCTCGTGCTCGCGGCGGCATCGGCTGCAACGGCACAAAACAAGGAAAATGTCTTTACGGTGAAAGGAATACTGGCCGATTCGCTGACAAAACAGGGAGAGCCATACGCCACCGTCAGGATAACCCGTAAGGGAGAACCGGCAAAGGCGCTGAAAATGATTGCCACCGACAAGGACGGAAACTTCAAGGTTAGCATGAGCGGCAACGGCACGATGACGCTGACGGCAAGTTCGATGGGCCGCAAGGATGTTGTAAGAGACTTCACCGTGACGCCCGGCCGCAAGACAGTGGACATGGACACGCTCTTTATCGGCAATGCCGACAACGAGTTGCAACAGGTGGTGGTGACAGCGCAGAAACCGTTAGTGAAAGCCGACATCGACAAGATAGCATACAGTATCGAGGACGACCCCGACTCGAAATCAAACACCGTTCTGGAAATGCTGCGCAAGGTGCCGATGGTGACTGTCGACGGCGAGGACAATATAAAGGTCAACGGAAAGTCATCGTTTAAAGTCTACGTAAACGGCAAACCCAACAAGATGATGAGCGACAACCCTACTGACGTGCTGAAAAGCCTGCCGGCCAACACGGTAAAGCGCATAGAGGTGATAACCAACCCGGGACCTAAGTACGACGCCGAGGGTGTTGGCGGCATAATCAACATCATCACCACCGAAGGCGGTTTCGAGGGATATACCGTAACGCTGAGCGGCAATGCCGGCAACAGAGGAGCCGGTGGCGGAGCTTTCGGCACGGTGAAGCAAGGCAAGCTGACCGTGAGCGCACGCTACAACTACAACCACAACGAAAACCCCGAAAACAAGTCGGAAGGCACAAGGCTTACCATAGGGAATGTCACCGAGGCGTCGTCCGACCTGTTATCGACGGGCACGAACAAAAGCAGATACGACTCGCACTCGGGAAGCCTTGAGGCCAGCTACGAGATAGACACGCTGCGTCTGGTGACAATGGAATTCGGACTGTGGGGACACGACAGCAAGGCACAAGGCGGCGGCACGGCTCAGGGCAAGGAGCCGGGAACCGACCGCGAACTGTATTTCGGCAGGACAGCAACCTCCAACGACTACTCACGATTCTCTATAAACGGAGGAATTGACTATCAACGGACATTCGCCAACGTGAAAGACCGCATGCTCACCCTGTCATACAAGATAAGCACAAACCCGCAGACAAGCGATTCTCACTCGAGCTATCTCGACATGAGGGCTACAGACAGCCAATGGCAGGATTTTGTAAACAAGCTGAACGAACAGCGCAACGACGGACAGCAAAACTCTACGGAACATACATTCCAGGCAGACTATACCACGCCGATAGGAAAGATACACACTCTGGAGGCCGGTGTGAAATACATACTGAGAAACAACACATCGGAGAATGACAGGTGGGAGCGCAAACTTACCGACAACGATTTCGCTCCCGACACCGACCACAGTTCACACTACAAACACCGCAACGACATCATGGCCGCATACACCGGCTACGGACTGAAGCTGAACAAACTGTCCGGACGCCTAGGACTGAGATATGAACACACCATGCAGGACGTAGAGTATATCCTCGGACGGGGAGCCGATTTCAGCAAAAATTTCGACGACATCGTACCGTCGGCAAGCATCGGCTATAAACTGACTGATATGCAGAACATCAGATTAGGATACAACATGCGTATATACCGACCGGGCATATGGTATCTCAATCCATATTTCGATGACAGCAATCCCACGTACATCACCCAAGGAAATCCGGAACTGACATCGGAAAAGACACACACTGTGAACTTCAGCTACAGCAACTTCACACCTAAGGTGAACATCAACATATATACGGGATACTCAGCCACAAACAACAGTATAGAAGACGTGACGGAACTGGTATCTGACGTGACGCTGGTAGACAAGGGACTTCAGAATCCTACGGGAAAGGATGTCATATATTCTACATACCAAAACATCGGCAAGGTAAGAAGTTTCGACATCAGCGGATATGTCAACTGGAACGCCACTGCCTCCACACGAATCTACGCCAATGTATACGGACGCTATTCGCATCTGGAGAACGGACGTGAACTGCGCAACCACGGATGGTATATGAGTACAAACGGAGGCGTACAGCAGACGCTGCCGAAAGATTGGCGGCTGAGCATGAACTGCTTCTACCAGACACCGTGGATAATGCTCCAGGGTAAGGGAAATACATGGCTGAACTACAGCATGAACGTGAACAAATCATTCATGAAAAAGCGGCTCACCATATCGGCCTTTGCAAGCAACTTTTTCAAGAAATACAGAACGACGAAATGGACCGAACAGAACACCAACTTCATCAGCGAAAACCGCAACCGCATGCAGTTGATGCGCTATGGAGTCAGCGTTAACTTCAGAATAGGAGAACTCAAAGCGGGAGTGAAGAAAGCTGAACGCACCATCAACAACGACGATACAAAGAGCGGAGGAAACAATTCTTAAACAATACTGAGTTGTGTATCAAAACCACAGCACCGGTAGAGACGTGTAGCGTACCTACCGGTGCCACGGTAAATTCCATATCATGAAATACCCTCATTCTTTATCTTCGGCATTCAATATGCCTTTTTCTCGATTTTAAACGTTATATTTGCACACGAAACAAATATAACAAGACGATGAAGACTATCAACACACGACGGACCATCCGTAAATATTCAGACAAAGAAGTGTCTGACGAACTGCTCGACAGACTGCTGACAGAGGCGGCACGCACACAGACCATGGGCAATCTGCAATTGTACAGCGTGGTGGTGACACGCTCGATGGAAGGCAAGGAGCGTCTGGCACCGGCACATTTTAACCAACCCATGGTAACAGGCGCCCCTGTGGTACTGACCATCTGTGCCGACTATAACCGTACGTCGACATGGTGCCGCAACCGCAAGGCCGAACCAGGATACGACAATTTCCTGTCGTTCGTCAATGCAGCCACCGATGCTCTGCTCTATACGCAGACTTTCTGTAATCTGGCCGAAGAAGAGGGATTAGGATTATGCTATCTCGGCACCACGGTATATATGCCGCAGATGATTATCGACGCTCTCAATCTGCCCAAACTCGTGATGCCGGTGGCCACAATAACACTCGGATGGCCCGACGAGCAACCCGTTCTGACCGACCGGTTGCCGACAGCATCGTTCGTGCACTACGAGACTTACCACGACTACACTCCCGAAGACATCAACCTGCATTATGCCGCCAAGGAGGCACTTGAGGAAAACCGCCGCTTCTGTGAAATAAACAACAAGGAAACACTGGCACAGATATTCACCGACATCCGATATACAAAGAAAGACAACGAGGCTATGTCGGAAGGTATGATGGAAGCGCTGAAGAAACAAGGGTTTCTTTAAAGTTCAGAACGAAGAGTAAAGGGTGAAGAGGTATGATTACCTTTGTTATATGAGGATTGGAATAACATCACAATCTGGCAACAAAGGTAATCATACCTCTTCACTCTTTACTCTTATCTCTGAACTGTGAAAAAGGTAATCATACCTCTTCACCCTTTACTCTTCGTTCTGAACTTAATCAAGTATTATCGGCTTGTACTTAGGAACAAGTGTCTTCATGATACACCAAGCCAGCAGATAGGCTATAGCGCAGATGCAGAACACGATCATATAACCAGCGGGCTTGCCTTCAAAACCGAGGAATGTGAATGCAGCGCCCTGCTCCTCAGCGAATGTGAAGAGCTGGCCGGAACCCTTGTTGATAAGGAAAGAACCGACACCGCCGGCCATACCGCCTATACCCGTAACAGTAGCAATGGCACTCTTCGGGAACATATCGCCTACGGTAGAAAATATATTTGCCGACCAAGCCTGATGACCGGCACCTACAAGACCTATAATGACAGCCGGCCACCATGCCGAATATGCACCCAAAGGCTGGGCTGCGACGCATACCAAAGGAATGAACGCGATAAACATCATAGCCAGCATACGACCGGCATATGGATTCATGCCTTTTTTGTCAACGAAATATGTCGGCAACTTGCAGATATAAATGGAAAGAAACGTCACAATGGCATACAATGTCATAATCAACAGCATACCTGTACCTGAAGACGCCTTGTAGCCATAAACATCCTGAAAATATCCCGGAGCCCAAAACAAGAAGAACCACCATACACCGTCTGTGAAGAACTTGCCGACGATGAATGCCCATGTCTGCTTGTATCCGAAACACTGAAGAAAAGGTATCTGCTTCTCTTCTTTAACATCTTCTTCTTTCTTGGTGTCTTCTGTCTCATCGTCCTGATGGATATACAACAACTCTGCCTTGTTTACTTTTGAAGACTTCTCCGGTTTGTCGTACCATTTAACGAAGAATCCCATCCAGACAAAACCAAGGGCACCGATGATGATAAAAGCCATCTCCCAACCGAATGCCTTCGCCAAAGGCGGTATCATAAGCGGTGCAGCCAAAGCACCGACAGAAGCACCGGCATTGAAAATAGACGTAGCATAAGCACGGTCCTTTTTCGGGAAATACTCTGCCGTAACCTTGATGGCAGCCGGGAAATTACCGGCCTCACCAAGACCAAGAATAGCACGACAAACAAGGAACAGCCAGACTCCTGTCGAAGCTATCGCTATAGCCGCAGAACTGCCTTCCTCAACGGCACGCATAGCATCAAGGCTGTCCAAACCGTGAATATATTGTGTGGCTACGGCTGTACCTGCATGGATACATGCTCCGAAACTCCACACTCCGATAGCCCAAAGGTATCCTTTCTTTGTTCCCATCCAGTCTACGAACTTACCTGCAAACAACATGCAGATAGCATAGAAGATAGAGAAATAAGCTGTAATGTTACCATAGTCTTCATCTGTCCAATGGAAATCAGGATAGATAAACTCCTTTGCTGTCAGCGACAGCACCTGTCGGTCAAGATAGTTGACTGTTGTCGCAACGAACAACAATCCACAAATCCACCAACGCCAATTTGTCATTTTTGTAGTTTGTACGGGACTCATTTTTGTTTATTTTAGGTCTTAATTTAATTGCTTTTGCAAAGATATGTAAAATAATTGATATTCTAATAATAAATCGGGAATCTTTTATAATTGAGAGTTGAAAGTTGAGAATATCTATAATTGAGAATTGAAAGTTTAGAATTGAGAATTATGATTACCCCTGTTAATATCACAGGTCATCAGTATATACTGATTCTACAAAAGGTTATCATAATTCTCAATTCTAAACTTTCAATTCTCAATTATAGATATTCTCAACTTTCAATTCTCAATTATAGATATTCTCAACTCTCAATTATAAAAAATGTTCAGTCCTGATAATACACTTTCTTCACCCTGCCGCTCACGCTCGTAAGTATTTCATACGGTATTGTGCCGATGGCATCCGAAAGCACAGTGACAGGCAGTTCCGGACCGAAAATCTCAACAGCGTCACCCTCCTTACAATCTATATCGGTCACGTCTATCATGGCAACATCCATGCATATGTTGCCCACATAAGGCGCTTTCTTACCGTTGACGATACAATAACACCTGCCATTGCCCAAATGACGGTTGAGCCCGTCGGCATAACCAATCGGTATGGCACCTATCACGCTGTCACGGCTGAGCACACCGCGGCGGCTGTAGCCCACGGTTTCGTAGACAGGCACATGCCGCAGTTGCAGGATGGTGGTGCGGAGCGTGCTTACGGTGTTCAGGATACGGTTGTCACAAGGGTCTACGCCGTAAAGCCCAAGCCCCAGACGGCACATGTCGAGCTGACGTTCGGGGAACTGCTCTATACCGGCCGAATTGTCCATGTGACGCAGTATGCGGTGGTCGAAGGCTGACTGCAACTTGCGGCTGGCATCATCGAACAGCCGGAACTGACGGGCCGAGAATTCATCGAAGCCATGACTGTCTGACCCTACGAAATGCGAGAACACCGAGCGCGGGATGATGGCGTTCTGCCCTTTCAAGCGACGTATCACCTCGTCAATATCCCGTTCGGGGTCGAAACCGAGGCGGTGCATGCCTGTGTCGAGTTTTATATGAACGGGCCATCCGGTGATGCCCTCTTTCTCAGCGGCATGTATGAGAGCGTCCATCAGCCTGAAGCTGTACACCTCCGGTTCAAGATCGTAATCGAATATGGTCTTGAAAGCCGTCATCTCCGGATTCATAATCATTATATTGCCGGTGATGCCGTTCTTGCGCAGTATCACTCCCTCGTCAGCCACGGCCACAGCCATATAGTCCACACGATGGTCCTGCAACGTCTTGGCCACCTCAACAGCTCCCGCTCCATAGGCATCGGCCTTGACCATACAAACGAGTTTGGTCTCCGGGTGCATGAACGAGCGGTAGTAGTTAAGATTGGCAACTACGGCATTGAGATTGACTTCAAGTATGGTCTCGTGCACCTTCCGCTCAAGAAGTTCGGTGATATGGTCAAAGCCGAACGATCGCGAACCTTTTATCAATATGACTTCATCACGCAACGAACGGAACACGTCGCTGCTGATGAACTCATTCACATCGGCAAAGAACCACTTCTCTCCGATGCGGAAACTATCCGCCTGACGACACAGGGCCTTGCCAATGCCTATGAACTTCTCCACACCGCGCTTCACGGCCAGTTCGGCCACCTCCTTATACAGCGTCTCCTCACTCTCGCCGCTCTGATATATATCGCTGAGCACCAACGTGCGGCGGCGTCCGTGATGGTCAGGCCGACGGCTCATGAAGTCGAGGGCAATGTCCAGCGAGTTGACATCAGAATTGTACGAATCGTTGATGATGGTGCAGCCGTTGCGGCCTTCTTTTACTTCCAGACGCATGGCTACCGGCTCCAGACGCGACATGCGTCTGTCGAGTTCTTCCGGCACGACACCGAGATAGAGTGCCACACAGGCACAGGCTATGGAGCACTTCACCGAAGCCTCGTCCATAAACGGCAAACGATAAGTGCCGGCCACACCTTTATATATATAATGTATCATGGTGGTGACTGTCTCGTGCCGTGCATCCGTACCGGCAATGCTGCCGGCTTCATTGTCCGCTGCCACATCGCTGTCGGCCCCACGCTCCACCCAAACCGTCATGCCGACAGCATCGGCCGAGCGTCCGGAAACTACGTCATCGAACTGTCCGGAAGAAACAATGCTCCACCCTATCTTATCACCGCCGAATCCGGAACGGCGTATACAGCGGCTCACGATGTCATCGTCGGAATCATAGACAATCACCTGTGCGTCGTGAAACAATTCAAGTTTCTCACGACATTTCTCCTCCATCGTGCGGAAGTTCTCCTGATGCGGTGCGCCAAGCGACGTGAGCACGCCTATCGTCGGCTGAATGATGTCGCGCAGAGCCTGCATCTCGCCCGGTTCACTGATACCTGCCTCAAACAGCCCCACCTCGGTATGCTCGCCTATCAGCCACACCGACAGCGGCACACCTATCTGCGAATTGTACGACCGTGGCGAGCGCGTCACAACCATCTGAGGCGAGAGCAGCTGATAGAGCCACTCCTTTACAATAGTCTTGCCGTGCGAACCGGTAATGCCCACCACCGGGATGTCAAACTCGTCCCGATGTCTCTCGGCCAGACGTTGTAGGGCTGCCCGCGGACTCACAACTTTCAGGAAGTTGGCGTCAGCGTATTCAGTTGCAGCTGTTTCAGGCACATGCTCCACCACAAAATTACGCACTCCACGGCGATAAAGGTCGTGTATATAGTTATGTCCGTCGTTACGCTCTGAACGCAGGGCAAAAAACAACGTCTCTTCAGGAAAACACAGCGAGCGGCTATCAGTAAGTATCCACCCGATGTTTGCGTCGGCCCGGCCGATGCGACGCGCTCCAATGAGCGTGATTACTTTCTCGATAGAATATTTCATAATAAGAATAAGTTCCTCTGCCCACCACCGGGCGGAAGCTATCACATTGCAAAGTTCGGATATTTTTTTGATAACGCCGCCACTTTATCAACTGTTTTTTTCATAAACTCACGGTATTCTTCGCTCTCGGGATTAAACGGCCTGTGCCCCAGCGCCTCTTTCAACGGACGCCACTCCTCGATGAAGCGTTTGGCCTCCGTACTGAAATAAGCATCAGCAAACAGTTCCCAAATGTAGCCGACGGCCTGTTCGGAAGGATGCAACATGTCGGGCTTGTAGAAACGATAGTCGCGCAGTTCGTCGTTCATCACCTCGTATGCCGGGAAATACACGCAGCGGCTGTCCTCGCACACAAGCCTGTCGGCAGCCAGCAAAAGCACGGCCTTCGACAACCGACTACCATGATAACCGTATTTGGCATAGCGTATAGGGCTCACCGTCACCACCACCCTAACCTCGGGATTGCGTACGGTAAGGACGTCCACCGCACGACGCAGATAGCCGTAACACTCGTCTACCGTCAGTTCTTCCTCACTGAACAGCCGCTGCGGCCGCTTACGGCAGTTGTCCACAATCTCACCCGTCTCGCGCAGCCGGTACACACGATTGGTGCCGAGCGTGAACAGCGCCACCCGCGGGGCTTCACCGCAACGTTCCACCGTGTGCAGTATACTCGCCGGATTGTACATCACGCCAAACGGATTGACCACAGCCCGAAATTTCTCGTCCTTGGCCCGCTGTCCTATACCTTCGGCAAAGCACGACCCCACGAAGAGCATACGTTCGTTGGGCCCTATCGCAAAGTCGGGCTTTGGTATGTCTACTTTTGTAATTAATTCCATAACATATAAGGTCAGAGTTCAGAATGATGAATGAAGAGGTATGATTACCTTATTCAGTTTAGAATGAAGAGTGAGGAGTGATGAGGTATGATTACCCTTGTCTCCATACAAGTATCACACATTATTCGCGACCTGAAGGTAATCACACCTCTGCACTCATCACTCTTACCTCTGAACTATGAATTAGCTCCTGCTTACCTGCATTCCTTTGCGGCTCAATGACATCTCCACGAAGCGTGCGTTGGAATTTGGCCGGTTGGCATTGAGGGTCTGTTTGATGCGCGCAGCCGCCTCGGGGTCCTTGGCCACCATATACAGATAGCCGCCCCCACCTGCTCCCGGGAGTTTATATCCGAGGCAAAGGTCGTCTATCAGGTCGGTCATAGCCCGTACGGCCGGCGGATTGGTGCCGGCGTCGATAGCCTGGTTCTGCATCCACGACTTACCTACAAGACGTCCGGCCTGATTGAAATCGTGGCGCTGTATAGCCTCATACATATCCATGGTATGCGCTTTCATCTCCCGCTGCAGGCGCAGTTGTGCTCCGTTGTTGAGGAACATGCGGCGCACTATCTCCGAAAGAATATTCTTGGCCGTACGCGTGATACCCGTATAGTACAACAGATGGCACTGCGCATATTCCGGCTGTGTGTATATATCGTCAGGCAGCCAGCGCACCAAAGGGTTCTGGCTGAAACCGCGCTGCGTCTGCAACAGTTTCACGCCATGAAGCACACCTCCGAACTGATCCTGCCATCCGCCGCCCGTAGTGAGCATCTGCTCAAGCACGAGCGTACGCCGGCCTATCTCGTTCTTGTCCCATGCCAGCGAGCAGAAATCGCTCACGGCGCCAAGCACCGTGGCTGCAAGAATGCTGCTCGTGCCCAGTCCGCTGCCGGCGGGTATGGCCGAGAGCAGGGTCAGCTCTATGCCACAGCCGAAATCCTCCAGCTGAGCACGCAGCGACGGATAGCGCACCGTGCTGAATCCGGGTTGGAACCCTGCCAGTACGAGCGCTGCCTTAGGTATAGAGAACGGGCTGCCCACATGACTGAAATCGGCCAGCTGTCCGTATGTATCTATCACCTCCACGGCTCCAAGGTCTATGCTGCGGCACACGATGTGCGGTTCGCGGCACGGCCTTACGTATGTCTGCAACGGCGGCTGGCCGTTGAGCTCAATAGCCAGATTGATCACGTTTCCACCCTCCATGAGACAGAAAGGCGGAGTGTCGGTCCATCCGCCGGCAATGTCGATGCGCACGGGACTGCGTCCCCACACTATCTGATCGCTATAGACAGACATGCGCGGCTGCTGTTTCTCGGCAAGTACGGATGCCGTGAGCCCTTCACGCAGAAGCGAGAAAGCCCGCTGCTCGTCTGTCTGCCATTCACCGCCTTTAAGGCGGCACACCTCCGAACGGAACATTGCATCGTGAATGCGCGTGAGCAACGGCAGGTCGTTGCCTATGGGGCGCGGCATCTCTATACCGGCCGAGGCAAACGAACGGGCAGCGTCGTCGAGGTCAAGCTGATAGAACACACTATGCTCATGATTGCGGGCCAATGCGGCCCAATTAGTCTTTCGGAAGTCGCGCCGCTGAGCCACAAGACGCACAAGATTGGCTTCGTTGGATATTTCTTCGGCACTCATCATCCGATGACCGGCAAGTTCGGCGGCAAAAGACGCTTCGGTGTCTGTCTCACAACGGGTGACATAGTCGGTGGAAAGCATCCACGACAGCATACGGCCCATATCCGACAAATCGTCGGTAACGGGAAATATGCGGGCCTGCTGCATGGAACCGGCAAACTTGGAACCTATATTATATGTACGTATTACAAAAGAGACGTCGCCCACTGGCACAATGTCGACACACTGTCCGGGAGCAAGGCTTATGTCCCAATCATTGCGCGGCACACCGGTAATGACATTGTCGTGGCTTACGGTCCAGCCCTTGCCAACATGACTGTTCTCAATCCACATATTGGTATTGCCGGGCGTAATCTCTATATCCGTCAGCGCATTCTGAATGAATATCGACGGATGGGGCTTGCGGCCGCGGTGCATTATCTCACGCTGGTCGTTGACGATGTTCTGCACGGCCAGTGTCGACGATATCATCTCGCGACTCGTTCCATAGTGATAGAACTCGCCGCCGGGCAATGGAAGAATCTCCACACGCAGCGAGCGCAATTCGTCGTCGGCAATCTGCGGATCCGTGCCCAAAGCGCAGCCAAATTCGCTGTACAGATCGTACTCTACGATATCGTTGCCGCGCTTGGAACGTTTCATCAGCAATTCGACAGCACGGTCGCTGAGCAGCCACACACCGATGTCTGTAAGGTAGAAATGGTCCTGAAGCAGATCGTTAAGTGTCTGCACCGACGGCTTCTGAAGCATACACTTGAGCACCGACGGCGTGCGGCGGTCGGAAACAAAGACACCATGGTCGGTGGCCACAGACGAGTCGAGCCACAGGCCATAGCACACCACATCGGCATCCGGCACGGGCGGCAGTTGCTCGGCGGCACGTATATAGACGTCGCCACTCACTATCATAGTGTTGATGCCCTTGGGCGCAAGATCCATCAGACGCTCGTAGAGCGGCAGTTGCAGGTCGAGCAATGTCTGGCTGAGTCGCTGGCCTCGTTCCCAGCGGAACACCGGTACGGGCGTGAGTATCTTTCCTGACGGTGCATACGACGGCAACCTCCGGCTCTGTCCGCCGGCATGCAGCAATATGCGGCGGTCGCCATGCAGCCATTCACCGAAACTTTCCCCTTTGTTCCACGCACGGTAGCACTCTTCAAGCAGCCACGTAGTGCCGCCGCCGCTACCAAGTTTATGTCCAACGGGGTCGTTGGTACAAAAATATTCTTCGGGCGAAAACCCTGTTATTTCATGAAATGACGCCACCAGATTAGGCGGCAATGACAGCAACTTTTTCATAATTTGTATCTAATTGGTCCACAAAGATACATAAAAGTTCAAATAAATTCCCATTTATAATATATTTATCGTAATTTTGTCACCGTAAGCGTATTGCCACACGCCCGCATAGATTCGATCATACACACATTTATACGGCTGCGCGTGTGCACAACGTCACAAGAAAAGTTGCAAATCAAAACATAATTAATCTATGGACAAAAACAACGGATTGCTGGCCAAAGACGGTGTCAGCTTCTTAATCCCGTTCGTACTCATCACATCGTGCTTCGCACTATGGGGCTTTGCCAACGACATAACAGGGCCGATGGTAAAGGCGTTTTCAAAAATCTTCCGCATGAGCGTCACCGAGGGGGCGCTGGTTCAGGTGGCGTTCTATCTGGGTTATTTCGTGATGGCATTTCCGGCAGCGCTGTTCATTCAGCGCTACTCGTTCAAGGCGGGTGTGCTCACCGGTCTGACACTCTACACCGCAGGTGCACTGATGTTCATCCCGGCACAAGCCGTCGGCATGTACTACCCGTTTCTCCTCGCCTATTTCATCATGACGTGCGGACTTTCTTTTCTCGAGACAAGCTGCAATCCCTACATCTACTGCATGGGTAGCGAGGATACAGCCACACAGCGCCTCAACCTCGCACAAGCCTTCAACCCAATGGGAGCATTGGCCGGCATGTTTGTGGCCATGCAATATGTACAGGCCAGGATGAGCCCTATGGACTCCGCGGCACGTGCCGAACTTTCAGACACACAGTTTGACATGGTCAAGAACCACGACCTCGAAGTGCTCATACAGCCATACATCTTCATCGGGGCCGTGGTGATACTGCTGCTCGTGCTCATCAGGCTGATGAAAATGCCGAAAGCGGGCGATACGCGCTCAAAGAAAAGCCTGCGCACAGCACTCGGCGAACTGGTAAAAATAAAGAATTATCGCGAGGGGGTCATCGCCCAATTCTTCTACGTGGGCGTACAAGTGATGTGCTGGACATTCATCATCCAGTACGGAACACGTGTGTTCATGGACGAAGGCATGGACGAGCGCGGCGCCGAGATTCTGTCTCAGAAATACAATATCCTTGCCATGGTATTCTTCACGTTCAGCCGCTTTATCTGTACATGGTTCCTCAAATATCTTCAGCCGGGCCGCCTGCTCTCCATACTGGCTGTCTGCGGTGCAGTGGCTGTGTGCGGTGCAATCCTTTTCACCGACCGTAACGGCGTATACTGTCTCGTGGCCGTAAGCGCCTGCATGTCACTGATGTTCCCGACTATCTATGGGATAGCCCTGCGCGGACTGGGCGACAATGTCAAATTCGGCGGAGCCGGACTGATAATGTCCATCCTCGGCGGCTCGGTATTCCCACCGCTTCAAGCGGCGCTCATCGACTCTGGAATATCTTTCTGTGGTCTGCCTTCGACAAACATCTCTTTCATCATACCGCTTATATGTTTCGTCGTGATTGCCACATACGGGCACAGAGCGTATGTAAGGCACAACATCACTCACGATTACAATTCGTAGACCGGAACAGACACGGCGACATACCGGACGGACGCACTAATGTAAATCCATGGCAGACTATACATTGCGTCCGTCCATGCCATGTCGTGCAAAATCCGTATTGTTGTCATTCTGGTACAAGGCCGTTGAACTGACAGTACAAAGCCGCTGAACTGACAGTACAAGGCCGCTGAACTGACAGTACAAGGCCGCTGAACTGACAGTACAAGGCCGTTGAACCGACAGTACAAGGCCGTTGAACCGACAGTACAAGGCCGTTGAACCGGCACCATGTCACCGTACGATATTGTCTGTACTTATTTAGCGGCCCGCAAATCCTACTGTTGCCTTACTGAGCAGGGGTATATCTGGAAATCGCGAATCCGCCCGCAATATATAAGTTAGTCAACAAAATCAATACGTATAATATGTTTTCTGACTTTAAATTCATTGCGGAATTATTTAAATTAATTTTGTTGACTAACTTAAAAACAAAACTGCAACAGGAACATTATCCCAAACCGGAATAATCATCCTGTTGCAGTTCGCTATTCAGCTTTAGATTCTATTTCTCTTCCGATAATTTTGACGCCTTATCGTTCTTTTTTCTCCAACCGATGACAATCATCAGTATTATCACAGCCAAAAGCACGGCGTAGGCTGTGTAAGCGATGGTCTCAGTGGTGTCTACCGTCTTGGGGAAGAACGACAGTTCAACCTTGTGGCTGCCCGGCTCTACACGGATGGCACGCAAGATGTAGTTGACACGGCCCACGGGCACCTCCTTACCGTCGACTGTAGCCGTCCAACCCGGATAATAGACCTCGGAGAACACTATCACACCACCCTTGGCCGACGCCACGTCGTAGGTAAGACGGTTGGCATCATACGACGTTATGCTGACAATACTCGTACTGTCCTGGGCCACACTCTGCCCTATCACATCGCTGAAACGGTTGTCGGCTACTGCCTCATGACGCAAACTGAGTGTACCGATCATGTCAATCTCGGCATTGGCATTGTCCACATAATGAATCTGGTCGACAAACCACGCATTGCCGTATACATACGGATTCTGAACGGGTACGGTCTGTCCGCCCTGCATTGGCAATATGAAGTATTTGGCATTGAGCATGTTGAGCACTGGGAAAATGGAGTCGCCGTTCACCTGCGTCATGTCGCCTCCAGCCTCGGCCACAGCTCCGTATATGTTCTTCATCTCAGGTGAGATGTACCTCTCGACCATCTCCTGATAACGGCGCAGCTTGGCCGGATGGTAACCGCCGATGCTCTTCAGGTAATATGAAGTCTCATTCTCGTTGAAAGTATTTGTAGCAAGATTAAGCACACGATAGTCGAGCGACTTGTCCTGCAATATCCTGTCCTCGGTGGCTGTCTTGGTTATCGGAGTCTCGCGCACACTCTTCTCTACAAACATGCTGTCATTGAGATAACGCTTGTTCACCTGCCACATGTCGACGAGACAGAGCACAATCATCGCACCTACCATATAGGATGCCCTAAGTTTCCCGGCCTTATAGAACAACAAAAGCAACGTGCCTATGACAATGATTGTCAACGAACGCCAGCAGTCGGCCGTGAATACAGCCTTGCGCATCTCTGTGAGATTTGACAGCAGAGGCTGAATATGCTCCGAAGGCAACTGACCTATAGCCTGCATCTCGGACGAAGAGACGAAACTGTCAAAGAACACTCCAGGCATCATCGCAAAAAGCAGACACACGCCCCCGGTAAGGGAGAAACTGACATATACAAACTTTATCTTACGCGTAAGCAGTTCCGGCTCGTCAACCACCTTTTTCAGCGCGAGCATGGCCAGCAACGGGATAGTGAACTCGGCAATGACAAGTATCGACGCTACCGTACGGAATTTGGAATACATCGGCATATAGTCGATGAACAGGTCGGTAAACCACATCATGTTGTGCCCCCACGACAGCATCACGGACAGGACCGTGGCCGCAAGCAAAGCCCACTTCAACGGTCCTTTCACTATGAACAGACCGAGCACAAAGAGCATCATAACAAAGGCACCAACATATACAGGACCGCTCGTGCCCGGTTGCTCGCCCCAGTACTGTCCGATCTGCTGGTATACCGGAAGATAGGTATTGTCGGCATGCTCCATCGCTGTCTTGCTCATGCTCAATGGCATTGAGGCCCCTCCCTTGGCATTTGGAACGAGCAATGTCCATGTCTCGTCAATGCCATAGCTCCATTGCGTGATATAGTCTCGCTCCAGTCCACTGTCGGTCTGGTTGTCCGAATTCGGCTTTACCAGTTCGCTCTTTCCGCGCATCGACTCCTTGGAGTATTCCCAAGTATGATAAAGATTGGAAATATTGATACACACACCTATCACGACACCGGCCACACACACTGCCGTAGCTTTGGCAAAGGCAGGCAGAACCTTGTTGCGCAGAGCATCGACAAAATATGCGATGACCATGAACAGCACCACAAAGAAATAGTAGTATGTCATCTGCACGTGGTTGGCATTGATTTCAAGTGCCGTAAACAATGCTGTAAGCAACAGTCCCCACAAATATTTCCCACGATAGGCCAGCACAATGCCCGCAATCATCGGCGGCAGATAGCCCAATGCCATAACTTTCCATATATGGCCTGCGGCAATGATGATAAAGAAATAGCTGCTGAAAGCCCATATCACCGAGCCGAGCACCGCCAGATGCTGACGGAAATCGAAAGCCCGCAACAAGATATAGAAACCGAGCATATACACAAATACATACCATACGTTTTCAGGCAGCCAAAGATGAAAAGCCTTACTTACACCGCCAATCACCTTGTCGCTATTGTACGACGGAGCTATCTGATAAGTGGGCATGCCGCAGAAAAGCGAGTTGGTCCAGCGGGTACGCTCTCCGGTACGCTCCAGATATTCTGACTGCTCCTGCCCCATTCCACGTCCGGCCGACGAGTCGTGACGGTAGAGGATGCGACCCTCGATGTCAGCCGGGAAGAAATAGGCAAACGAAAGCACCGCAAATAACAGCACTGCCAACACATCGGGCAGGCATTGTTTCCATGTTCTCATAAGTTGATATATAAACGTTTATAAAATTTTCCGAATGCAACGATAATGCAAATCGAGAGCAGAATCTCCAAACTCGTCTGGAAGTTATGCCGAGATGCAGCTTATCTTCTGCAAAGATAGGGAATAATTGTGAATTAACTATTAAAAAACTAATAATTCATAATTATTCCATAACTTTGCACACACAAAACAATAATTATATGAAGATAGGAATCATCATAGCCATGGACAAGGAATTCGACCGAATCAGCGCAATGCTCGACAATACGGCCGAAACGATCCACGGAGGACGACGATACGTCACCGGAACAATGGGACACAACACCATCATACTCCACCAATGCGGCATCGGCAAAGTGAATGCCGCCGCCGGAACCACCGACATGATCGGCACCTTCGCCCCCGATGCCGTAATATCAACAGGCGTGGCCGGTGGCGCATCGACAGAACTGCAGGTACAGGAGGTGGTGGCTGCAAGCCAGACATGCTATCATGATGCCTATTGCGGAAGCGAGGTGGCCTACGGACAGATAATCGGTCTTCCGGCACGCTTCGAGGCCGACGCGCGGCTGCTCGACTGCGCCACATCGATAGACTGCGGAACAAAGATACACACAGGACTTACAGTAACAGGAGACTGGTTTGTGGACTCACGCGAGAAGATGAGCCAAATCATTGACCGCTTCCCCGAAGCTATGGCTGTGGACATGGAGTCAGCGGCAATAGCACACGTGTGCCATCAGCGTGGGGTGGCATTCATCAGCTTCCGGATCATCAGCGACATTCCTCTGAGCGACCATAAGGCACAGCAGTATTTCAACTTTTGGGACACCATGGCCGACCGCTCGTTTCACGTAACAAAAGCTTTTCTTGAAAACATACAGGACAAATGAACAAGATTCCAAGTTTCACAATCGACCACAATCGCCTGCTCCGCGGCATATACGTATCACGCAAGGACAACGTTGCAGACGAAGTAATCACTACATTCGACATCCGCATGAAGGAACCAAACCGTGAGCCTGCCATGCACCCCGGAGCGCTGCACACCATTGAACATCTGGCGGCAACCTATCTGCGCAACGATCCGGAATGGAAAGACCGCATCGTATACTGGGGACCAATGGGATGCCTCACCGGCAATTACCTGTTGCTGCGCGGTGACTTTACGAGCCGTGACATCGTTGAACTGATGCGCCGCACATTCCGGTTCATAGCAGAATTTGAGGGCGACATACCCGGTGCGGCTCCGCGCGACTGCGGCAACTGGCTGCTCCACGACCTGCCCATGGCCCGCTGGGAGGCATGCAAATACCTCTACGAAGTGCTCGACTGTATAAAGGAAGAGAACCTTGTTTATCCGGAGTAATCTCCATGGTATGTCGAAATCGAACTATCATTTTGCTAATATTGTAAAATACAGACATTAAAGACCAACAATTTCCTGTAATAGCCAAGAATGGCAATCTTTTCGTTATAACATGAATTGTTGAATAATCAAACCCGACATTTCAAACCAAAGAACTGCATCATTTAGAGAAAAACAAAAAACTATAATTATAATATTTTCATAGTCAAACAATTACATAGTTTGAAGAAAAATACCTAACTTTGCATTATATAATGGTATCCATGGAAGTTAGCAAGTTCTGATATTGTGCTTATCGGATTAAAGCATTATAATAAGAAACGAAAAGTATAGGAATCCTATAAAATTATCGATATGATAGAAAGAATAGAAATATTTAACTACAAGTCAATAAAAAATGCACATATTGACTTGACAAAACTAAATATTCTTATCGGTGCAAATGGCGCAGGTAAAAGCAATTTTATATCATTCTTTGAGCTGACACAACATTTGCTTAATCAACGTCTGGGCCGCTATATGCTAGAACATGGTGGAATAGACTCTATGCTGTATCATGGACGTAAAGAATCAGACAGCATATCTTCCTTAATTGATTTTGAAAACAGAAACGCTTTCACTTTTAAATTAAGACCTACAGCCGGCCCAAAGGCATATATTGAATATACAAGAGACTATTTTAACAACAAAGGTCTATCAGACAAGCAATATCAAGACAGCTGGCATCCATGCAATTGGGATTCTAATGTAGAGGAATCAGAAATTCTCAACAAGCCACAGTGGAGAGCAGAATATATTCGTGTTTTTTTACATAGTTTCACCGTTTATCACTTTCATGACACAAGTTTGTCTTCACCTATGCGTCATCCTTCAAGGGTGGGTGACAACGAATTCATGCGACATGACGGATCTAATATAGCGGCCTATTTATATCGGCTGAAAGATAAAGATGAAACAACTTACAATCTTATTGAAAGTACCATACGCTCCATAGCACCATACTTTAAAAGGTTCAAATTGATTCCTAATAAAAATATGGAAGGGTTTATCTCCTTGGAATGGGAAGAAAAAGATTCAGACATGTATTTGGACGCAACCAACCTATCTGACGGCACACTGCGCTTTATTGCTCTGGCAACCCTATTACTTCAACCTAATTTGCCACATACTATAATAATTGATGAGCCGGAACTTGGATTACATCCGGCTGCTATCAACAAACTCGGAGCATTAATAAAAAGAGCCTCGGCAAAAAACCAACTCATTATTGCAACACAATCAATTGAACTTATCAACAATTTCTCTATTGATGATTTAATCATTGTAGAAAGAAACAACAATCAATCCACATTCTCACGACTCAATGAAGAGGACTTCTCTAATTGGCGTGAAGAATATTCTGTTGGTGAGTTATGGGAAAAGAATGTAATCGGAGGAAGGCCATGAAAAAAAGACTCTACATCGTAGTTGAAGGTCAGAGCGAAGAGGAATTTGTAAATAGCTTGCTTGCTCCATACTTCCTGTCGTACGACATTTATATCTTTCCTATGATTATACATACAAGTAAAGGACACAAAGGAGGATTTGTAAATTATCATCATCTGAAAAATGACATCAATAAGCTATTGTCTTCTCAAGGAAAGGATGCCGTTGTGACAACATTTTTTGATTTCTTCCGTTGTCCAGAACTACCTTACAAAGAAAAATGGTCTGATATTCCTGACCATACCAAACGTGTGACGGAAATGGAAGCTGCGTTAAACAAAGACATTCAGGATTTTAGATTCATACCATATATCCAACTTCATGAATTCGAAGCATTATTGTTTTCTTCAGGAGATGGGTTCAAAAAATATTTCGATGAAAAAACAAATAAAACTCTTCAAGACATTATTGATTTATACAACAATCCGGAAGATATAAACAGTTCACCGGATAATGCCCCTTCAAAACGGTTACTACGAATTGTTCCAGAATACGATAAAGTAATATATGGAAATATAATAGCATTAGAAATAGGTATCAAAACAATACTAAACAGATGTCCAAGATTCAGGAATTGGATAGAAAAACTTATAACACACTGTAACTAACCGGCATTTTTCAATGCGAAGACACAAAGCATCTTGGCTTTGCTTCTCCGCATTGAAAAAGCATCATTACTGCTTTATCTCAAATAAATTCTATTCCTTGTTGGCCCGTTTGCGGTCGTTATGGTCGAGAATCGTCTTACGCATACGCATACTCTTTGGTGTCACCTCGACAAGTTCGTCGGCCTTGATATACTCAAGAGCCTCCTCAAGCGAAAGGATTGTGCGGGGCACGATGCGGGCCTTGTCGTCGGAGCCGCTGGCGCGGGTGTTGGTGAGCTGCTTGGCCTTAGCCACATTGATTACAAGGTCGTTGTCGTGGATATGCTCACCGACCACCTCACCGATATAAACCTCCTCGCCCGGGTCGATGAAGAACTTGCCGCGGTCCTGAAGTTTGTCTATAGAATAGGCATAGGCAGTACCCGTCTCGAGAGCAATCATAGAGCCGTTCACACGACGGGATATCTCACCCTTGTACGGCTGGTAATTCTTGAAACGGTGGGCCATGATAGCCTCGCCCTGACTGGCTGTGAGCACGTTGGTACGCAAGCCGATGATGCCGCGCGAAGGTATCTCAAACTCAATGTTGACGCGTTCGCCCTGGCTTTCCATCGAAGTCATCTCACCCTTACGGCGTGTCACCATATCAATCATCTTACTGGCAAACTCCTCGGGCACGTTGATGGTCAGTTCCTCTACCGGCTCGCAACGCTGTCCGTCAATCTCCTTGTATATAACCTGCGGCTGTCCAACCTGCAGTTCGTAACCCTCGCGGCGCATAGTCTCGATAAGCACGGAAAGATGGAGCACGCCACGGCCGCTGACAACCCACTTGTCTGTGGAATCTTCAAACTGGCTGACGCGAAGTGCAAGATTCTTCTCAAGTTCTTTCGTAAGACGGTCGTTGATGTGGCGGCTGGTGACAAACTTACCCTCGCGGCCGAAGAAAGGAGAATCGTTAATCATGAAGAGCATCGACATCGTCGGTTCATCAATAGCTATGGGCGGCAACGGTTCCGGATTTTCAAAATCACAAATGCTATCACCTATCTCGAAACGTTCAAGACCGATAATTGCGCAAATATCACCGCTTTGCACCTCAGGAGTCTTCACATGTCCCATTCCCTCAAAAGTATGCAGTTCCTTGATACGGGTCTTCTCGGCAGAGCCATCACGATGGCAGATTGTTATGTTCATGCCTTCACGAAGCACACCACGGTGCACACGCCCAACGGCTATACGACCTGTATAGCTGGAGTAGTCGAGGCTGGTGATAAGCATTTGGGGTGTTCCCTCTATGATTTTCGGAGCCGGTATCACCTCGACTATCTTGTCAAGCAAATATGTTATGTTGTCTGTAGGCTGCTTGTAGTCGGCACTCATCCATCCGTTCTTTGCCGAACCGTAAACGACGGGGAAATCAAGCTGGTCTTCCGTCGCATTGAGTGAGAACATCAAGTCGAATACCATCTCGTATACCTCCTCGGGACGACAGTTGGGTTTGTCCACCTTGTTGACCACAACTATCGGCTTCAGACCTATCTCCAAAGCTTTCTGCAACACAAAGCGTGTCTGCGGCATCGGTCCCTCGAAAGCGTCGACAAGGAGCAGACATCCGTCGGCCATGTTGAGCACGCGCTCCACCTCGCCGCCGAAATCGGAGTGTCCCGGAGTGTCGATAATGTTTATCTTCACGCCTTTCCAGTTTATGGAAACATTTTTCGACAATATAGTTATGCCTCGTTCACGCTCGAGGTCGTTGCTGTCCAAAACTTGATCACTGAGATTCTGTCCGTCACGAAAAAGATGTCCGGCCAACATCATCTTGTCCACGAGAGTAGTCTTGCCATGGTCCACGTGGGCGATAATGGCTATGTTTCTGATGTCTTGCATTTTAATTAATACCTTAAAAGTCGGGTGCAAAGTTACTGCTTTTGCTGAAGAATGAAGAATGAAGAATGAAGAATTTATCACAAAATATGAAATAAGGCAATCGGCAATCAACTTTTCCATACGATATGCGGAATAGACACCTGCCAACATCATACTATTATTTATTTTTGCTTCCGGTCAACCGTACTACCCTTATGCTCACCTCATAGAGAAGAAAAGCGGTACTGTGACCAAAGCGAGGGTCATCAGGTCCAGAAGAGTTCATTACAGCCGTAACAACCATTATCAACAGTTAGGAACAATTCATATAATATATTTTAAGGTGAAGTGCCGAGCTATACAAGATAGTATGCTAACGATACAAACATTGCATCATCCATGTGGACAAAGCAGATAGCTTTGAGGGTGTTGCAGAACACAGCAACACCCTCAAATGATTATACTATTCCCTCACCTCTACCGGTTAAAAGAAATAGTGCAAGGAGGCGTAGAAGCCGGCCATTGTGACAGAAGTGGAGGAGGCTTCCGAACTCCAAGGTGTCATCATGCCCCCAAAGCCTCCGGCATACAGTCCCCAATGTTTGCCTTCATAGCCCAAGCCGCCATCTATACCGATTTTCATGCCGACAGTAGATTCGAGATGATAGTAGGAGGATATAGCCTTTCCTTCTTTTTCCTGGGGCACACCAATTTCCAACGGACAGAAATCTATACCTGCCTTTACAATCCATTTGCCACGGGTAGACAACGGATTAAGGATGTATTTCGCATTACACGGTATGGTAAACAGTCCGATGCAGAAGATGTCTTCATCTATTCCCCTTTTTCTGCCGGAATAAACGGCTTTACTTTTACTGAAATCAATACCCAAACCCGTCTCGAACGCCCAGTGGCTCTCTGTATTCTTCGGTTTCAGAAGTCCGGAGAGACTCCAATACACTTCACCTGTAAAGCCAGCGTCACAATCCCATCCGTCAATGGAATACGAAGCCATGCCACCCTTCACAACAATACCTTGCTTGACGGTTTTCTCTTTCTTTACCTTACCAGATTGCGAAAAAGCTGATGTAGCCAACAGCATACAACAGAATAACAATAGTTTTTTCATAAAAGTTTTTTGAATGATTATAAAATGTTTATTTGATAAATACGTAATTACAAAACTCAGTAATTCCCCCTTTCGTTATCTTCTGCTTCCCTATCTGCATCATGTTTGCCGTCTTGATTATTCTGTCTCGGTAAAAATTCTCCCCAGGTCTGTAAGTGCAGAAATCCCCATCGGTATCATTGTATCTCACATATTTTATCACGTCATCCTTCTTGCATCCCAAGGCTTCAGCCTTACTGCCCGGTACAACATCCGATATAGTTGGATTTACGGCAAAGTTCTCGCACAACACACCCCATGTGGCTATATACTCTCCGAACATGCTCTCATGGAATGGATATTGAAGCATGTATTTGCCGAGGTGCTCTTTCACATATTCAAGAAGCCTGATTTCCGAGGTCTTGTGTTCGCTGTACGTAAGCTGCCAGATGACGGGCGGCGTGTCACTGTTCAGTTTGGAAGCCTCCAGCACCGACAGCTCCAGATAGGCATCTGCCGTCACGTTGGTGCGCATTGTGCCCGTTTCTTCCGTCCGTGTAGTAGCCTTCCCCGTATTGCCGCCCACACTCACACCCCTTATACCCAAAAAGTTGGATATGCCGATGCCGGTATCTCCGGTAGTTGTCGTGGTGGTATAGGAAGGAACGTATACCGATTCTATCTTCTGGTTAACGTCCTTGGTAAGATAGAGATAAATGTCCGGGGCGGTTGTGCTTCTCTTCAATCCCTTGGCTTTCAAATGTTCCGCAAAAACCTCCATGATGGTCTTGTCCATCAGTTGGTCGTCTCCCATCAGCCGGTAATCGAATGTGTTGAACTTAAAGAAGTCGATGTCACTGTCCGACAACAGCGATACTGTAGGCATAATTTCAGCCGACGGGTAAGTACTTGCAAGCAACTTCCCTTTTCTCTTTTTCAACGTACACTTGTATTCCTTGTTCTGCCCCATCACCTTAGTCTGATAGACGAGCATCACCTCCTCTTCCGAATCAATGATACGGTAGAAATCGCTTTCCTCCATATCTCTCGTGTCCTGACCGTTGACGGAAACTATCACCGACATGCACTTCAGATTTGTTGTCACCGGCGCAAATGTCATGTTGTTCCAAGTGTTGGTAACGGTAAGATATTCAGGGGCCCAATTCGACAGCCGTTTCACCTCTATCATGTGTTCGGCCTGGTACTGGGCAGACGACCGTAGAGTACCTGCACAGAGAAAAAGCAGCATGGACACAACGGCCTGCAAAAGCCCGAGGTGACACAAACCATGTAATGATAACCTGGCATCATACTTTGCCGTTCCGTTGCAGAGACCTGTAAATGGCATCCGCATACATGTAGCCTCTTTCGGCCTGTGATTATAAAAATGCAACATCTGTAACTATTTTTTTGTTTCTGTTTAATATATAACACTCCCAAATGTACAGACACAAAAAAGCGTGGAAATCGTGCCTGTCACCCGTTCCACGTCTTGAGGCTCTCGCATTGCCCGATGTTGTTGAACGAGCAACGCGAAACCCACGCCGATGAGTTTATATAATTATCCCTATCCCATACGTACAATACATCATCATCTACCACATGAATACAACGATGACATATACAAATATGGATATAAGGATGCCTATAAAAACATCCCATGGGCATCTACCGTTGCTATGTTCAAGACAACATCTGAAACTTGCGAGATTCCAAGACGTCAAGAACAAAGCGTCAAAGTAAACGCCTTTCTATATATAGCGACTCTCTCCCACCCTTCTGCCGCTGTCAGCATATGATCGTCACGGATTTTCCGGTCCGCTCCATAATCAAGTCCTACAGCCTGGCGTGGGCAAAACATCCTGCTCCTTATGCAAAACGACAGCGAATACGTTCACCAGCGTCTCACGGAACAAGAAGTTCCAAGAATCATCTGCAAAAATAATAAAATGTTTTGAAATCCAAGTATTTAAAAAGAAAATATTTCGCGATAAACTTTATTTCATTGCAAACAGAGTGACCGGACTGAGACAAGAGCAACAGACCGCCACTTCATCCATGTACATTCTTTTCTTAATTTTCCGCACTTCTTTTTCTTCGAAATAGAAAAGCTGCAAGACCCTCTCTGCTTTCTTGACACACATTCCGGTCTTCGTGATTTTGCCGCAGGGGCCTCCCGACACTCCCGCAACGGCACCGTTGGCCTCCAACGACGGCCTTGATACAATGCCGCGAGGCCCTCGTGGCAACCTCAGGAGGGCCTCTCTGCTTTTCTTACATGGCACCACCGTCTGCCAACAAGCGTAACACTCTGATTATCAATGCATCCTATTTCAACGCAAAAGTCGCTATTTTCGGACCATCGTCAGGAAAATGAGATTTTGTGACGAACGACGAAGTGTTTTGTCTCATTTTTTACACAATCCGACCGTCCTTGAGAACACCACACAAAAAATAATTAATCAAGAAATCAACAAAATCTTTGCCATTTAACAAATTATACACTATCTTTGCAATATTCCAACCAAAACATGTTACAATCATGAAAATCAACAACCAATACATACGTTTCGACTGGGCCGCCAAGCATATGCTTCGCGACAAGGCAAACTTCGGTGTCCTTGAGGGACTCGTTACAGTGTTGCTGGGCGAACAGATACACATCATTGAAATACTTGAAAGCGAAGGCAATCAGGAATCGCCCGAAGACAAGTTCAACCGCGTGGACATCAAGGCCCGCAACAGCAAGGACGAGATAATAATTGTCGAGATACAGCTCACACGCGAACTGTACTACCTCGAAAGGATTCTTTACGGAGTGGCAAAGGCCATTACCGAGCATATCTCGCTCGGCGACATGTACGACAAAGTGAAGAAGGTGTACTCGATAAACATCCTCTACTTCGACCTCGGACAGGGTTCTGACTATCTGTACCACGGGCAGACCGTGTTCCGCGGAGTGCATACCAACGACACACTTACGATAAACACAAAAGAGGACAACATGATAAGGATGAAGACACCGGCGGAAATTTATCCCGAATATTTCATCATACGTGTCAACGAGTTCAACAAGGTGGCGACAACTCCGCTTGAGGAATGGCTCGACTACTTAAAGAACGGACATATAAAGGACGACACTACAGCTCCAGGCCTGCACGAGGCAAAGGAAAAGCTTAAGGTACTCACCATGACACGGCAGGATAAACTGTCGTACGAGCGCCATTTGGACGCCATCATGATACAGAACGACGTAATAAACACTGCTATGCAGGAAGGAAAAGCCGAGGGAAGAGCTGAGGGACTGATTGAAGGAATTGAAAAAGGTAAAACAGAAACAAAGATTCAACATGCAAAAATAATGAAAGACCTTGGCATTGAAACAAACAAAATTGCCACCATAACCGGATTGACAATGGAAGAAATCAAGAAATTGTGAAAGGCGGATGCCATTCTGCAACAGCAATCGTTAAAACAGGTTAATATATAATACTATTCTTAATTCTTAATTCTCAATTCTTAATTAAAAGCAGTACCTTTGCACCCACAAATCCGGAAAATCCGGTGCATTCGAAGATGTTGGCCGTTGTGATTAAGGCGGCATGCGTCTGAGATATGTAATCAAAACAACAAATTAATCATCAACAATTATGTATTTGAACATTGAGAAAAAGCAAGAGATTTTTGGAAAGCACGGTAAAGGCACAACAGACACTGGTTCGGCAGAAAGCCAGATAGCGCTGTTCACATACCGCATTTCGCATTTGACGGAGCACTTGAAGAAAAATCGCAAGGACTATGTGACAGCCCGTTCGCTGACACAACTCGTAGGAAAGCGCCGTGCACTGCTCAATTATCTCTATGACCGCGACGTTAACCGCTATCGCGCAATAATCAAGGCTTTAGGTCTGCGCAAATAAGACATTAAGTCTGAAACAAATAACAGAAAACTCCCGCAAATCAATCAGACTTGCGGGAGTTTTCTTATTTCACTGAGCGGACGCATTACGAAATCACGTTCACTCATAAGCGGATGAGGTATCTTGAGATCCGGTTCGTCAACACTGATGTCATCGTATAGTAGTATGTCGATATCTATCACACGGTCGTGGTAGCACCCGCCGGTCGACTTTTCCGTGCGTCCCAACTCGCGTTCAATAGACTGCGTAAGTTCAAGAACGGTACGCGGAGAGAATTGTGTGGTGCAACACACGGCAGCATTGACGAATCTGTTGGACGACCGGAATCCCCAAGGCTCGGTTTCATAAAAAGCAGACCGGCGCACTATCGTGCCGATCTGCTTTTCCATCAGTTCAATAGCCTTGAGCAATGTCGCCTCACGGTCACCGATGTTAGCGCCAAGACAGAAATAGACGATGTGCATATATACAACTATTATCAGTCGTCCACTATAAGAAGGGCATCACCGTAGCATCCGAACTTATATCCGTTCTTCACGGCCATATCGTAGGCCTCCATAACGATGTCGTATCCGCCGAAAGCCGCTGTTGTCATTAGCATGGTCGACTCGGAATGATAGAAATTGGATATCATACAATTAGCCATACCGAAATCGTAAGGCGGGAAAATAAACTTGTTGGTCCATCCCTCATATTCCTTCAGCAGTCCGTCGGTACCTACTGCTGTCTCCGTGGCACGCACAGTGCTCACTCCCACAGCACAGATACGATGTCCTGCCGTCTTGGCATCATTGACTGTGCGGCATGCCTCGGCACCCACAATCATCTGCTCGGAATTCATCTTGTGCTTGGTGAGATCTTCCACCTCTATGGGATCGAAGCTGCCCAATCCGCAATGAACGGTGATATAAGAGAAGTGTATGCCGCGTATCTCCATCAGCTTTAACAGTTCACGACTGAAGTGCAGCCCCGACGAAGGAGCAGTCACGGCACCCTCGTTACGTGCATAGATGGTCTGGAAATTGTCCATATCGTCCTCGTTTGCAGGACGACGGTCTATGATATATCGGGGCAGCGGTGCTTCGCCAAGAGCAAAAAGCTCGCGTTTGAATTCGTCGTGAGGACAGTCGTAAAGGAAACGGAGCGTACGCCCACGGCTCGTGGTATTGTCAATCACCTCGGCCACCATGGGACCATCCTCGTCGAAAAAGAGTTTGTTGCCGATACGAATCTTTCGCGCCGGTTCTACAAGCACATCCCAAAGACGCAGTTCCTCGTTGAGCTCACGAAGCAGGAACACCTCGATTTTGGCATCGGTCTTCTCCTTGGTGCCGTACAGACGCGCTGGAAATACCTTAGTGTCGTTGAAGATAAAGGCATCACCTTCGTCAAAATAGTTCATTATATCACGAAAACCGAGATAGACAGGCTTGCCCTCGGCGTCGGTAACGTCGTTGCCATCAGCATCTTTCTTATACATGTCGATGGTCTGACTCTTACGATGAACCACCATAAGACGGCAGCCATCACGGTTATACACTTTCTCTACTGTGCCGTCTTCATTGTCGAAAGCACGATGCGGCGGCTCCAGTGCCAACTGGGATTCCGGCAATTTAAACTTGAATTGTGACAGTTTCATAATGTATGTTTCTCCTTTCTTTATTTTTTACATTTGCAAATCCTCTATTGTCTGGGCATCAAGCCATGCCGGAAAGTCTTCGAGCGTAAGACAGTCCTCAACACGCACATCGCCAAGCCTTGTACGGCACAACGTCGTAAGGAAAGCACCGCTGCCAAGGGCCTGCCCTATGTCGCGAGCCAAAGCACGTATATACGTACCTTTGCCACACACTACACGTATGCTCATCTGCATCCGCTCACGATCGAATGAGGTCAGTTCTATCTCGTCTATCCGCAGTGTCTTGGCTTTAAGCTCCACATCCTGTCCTTTCCGTTTCAATTTATAGGCACGCTTGCCCCCCACCTTACAGGCCGAATATTCCGGCGGCACCTGTTGTATTTCGCCCACAAAGCGCGGCAACACAGATTCGATAAGCTCGCGGGTGATATGCAAAGCGGGATAAGTAAAATCTACAGTGTGCTCGCGGTCAAAACTGGGAGTGGTTGCACCGAGCTGCAACGTGGCTGTATATTCTTTGGAATGATATTGCAATGTCTCTATCTCCTTTGTCTTGCGTCCGGTGCAAAGTATCAGGACTCCGGTTGCCAACGGGTCAAGCGTACCGGCATGCCCTATCTTGATCTTGCGTCTGCCTATGCGCTGCGATATAAGCGTACGGACACGTGCCAATGCCCCGAAACTTGACATTCCGTATGGCTTGTTTATGTATATTATATCTCCTTCGGTTATGTTCATTACATTAATATTATAACATTGAGAATGCAACTGTAACCGCACCGACTATAGCACAATATATGCCAAAGTATACGAGCTTGCCTCTCTTGACAATATTAATCATCCACTTGCATGCAACACATCCCGAAACGAATGCCGCTACGAAACCGACAGCAAGAGGAAATGTATCGATGCCGCCAAAAGCGGCCTCTCCCTTCATGGCCTTCAACACGTCAAGCAGAGCTTCGCCGAGTATCGGGGGGATAACCATGAGAAACGAGAACTGGGCCAGTTTTTCCTTCTTGTTACCAAGAATTATACCTGTAGCAATAGTGCTGCCCGAACGTGACAAGCCCGGCATTACGGCACAAGCCTGAGCGATGCCTATCACCAAAGCGTCACGCCAACCGATATTGTCCTTCTGTCGCGGCTTGGCATAGTAAGAATATGTGAGCAAAAACGCCGTTACAAGCAGCATGCAGCCTACGATGAGCAATCCGGAACCGAATATATCCTCTACCTTATCCTTAAAAAAGACTCCGACAATACCGATGGGAATCATCGATATTACGATATTGAGAGCATACTTTGTCTCGTCATTCATCCTGAACTTGAACAGTCCGCGGAATATCCAGTCTATCTCACTCCAAAGTATTACAAGCGTACTAAACACGGTAGCCACATGAACAAGTACGGTAAACGTGAGATTCTCTTCTCCGTTGATACCGAAAAGATAAGAACCGATCGTCAGATGACCGCTACTGCTGACAGGAAGATACTCCGTGAGTCCCTGTATCAGGCCGAGAATAAGTGCTTCAAACCAATTCATATGACTTTTGTCTCCTCTCTCTTCTCCTCTTCAGACACGATGATATCGGTATCCTTAGGTTTGCGCACAATGGCATATATTATCGAAACAAAGCCTACAAGACATACCACTGGGGCTATCTTGATACGACGCACACTGAATATGTCCGGCTCATATGTGGTATCAGTCGACCCCGGACCGCTCATCAGAAGAAAACCAATAATTACCACAGCCATACCGACAGCAAGCAGTATGAAATTCATCCGGTCAAATGCAAAATTTCTTTTGTCCATATATCTCTATAGTTTACTTTAATATTAAAAACTGGATTTTCTTGAAAAAGCATCAAATCTTATACAACTCGCCGGCTGTCATCCTAAGGAACTTATTAACAGAAAAATAAGCACACAACAAGGTAATGACTATGCCGAAAAGAAACACCGATATGCCTGTAGCTGCTATCTCACGCCATGTAATCACCAGAAGAAGACCCGGCTCGTAAGCGTAAAGGACATAAATACCACCACCAAGAGCAATACAGGCCAAAAGTGCGGCAATCAGACCTATACCCATCGCACGGCGTAAGAACGGACGGCGTATGAATCCCCACGATGCTCCTACAAGCTTCATCGTATGGATTAGGAATCGGCGCGAATAAACACTCAGACGTACGCTGTTGCTGATAAGCGAAAACGACACGCAAGTCAACAGTACTGCCAGCACAAGCAATACCATACCCAACTTCCTGAGATTGCTGTTGACCTTGTCCATCAGGTCTTCCTGATATGCCACATCCGTAACGGCAGGATTGCGCTTCAACTCTGCTGATATCCATTTGAGTGAATCGCAGTTTGCATAGTCAGACTTCATCTGAATCTCGAGTGTGGCCACAAAAGGATTGAATCCGAGAAACTCCGACGGGTCAGATCCCATTGCAGCACATTGCTCGCGTTGCGCCTGTTCCTTGCTGATATGACTTACATGACGTGTATAAGGACGACGATAAAGCTCACGGCATAATATACGGGCCTGATTGGTGGTAACCTTGTCGCCAAGCATCACGGTAACAGTGAGATTCTCCTTGACATAAGAAGACAGATTGTGGGCTGTCAACACAGAAAACACCATAATGCCCAACAATATGAGCACCAAAGTTGTGCTTATACACAATGTCACAGCCTGCAAACCTGTACGATTGCGGGCTTTGGTTCGTCTTTTTTTCATTTCTTTTAAAAGATGTAATACACCTAATTTGCTGCAAAAGTAACAAAAAAACCAATAACAGCACTTTGATTTAACATGTATTAACCGCCATTATATTGTATTTTTGTATACCTTTGAATTGCATAAACAAAAGAACATGAGTACAGTTATATATCCATCACCTATTTTCGGTCCTGTGCACAGCCGCAGACTTGGTGTTTCTCTCGGCATTAACCTTTTGCCATCCGACGGCAAGGTATGTACATTCGACTGCATATATTGTGAATGCGGATTCAATCACAACCACATACCAACCAGACCTCTGCCGTCGCGCAAAGAGGTGGCAAAGTCCTTGGAAGAACGTCTGCGCGACATGAAACAGAACGGTCCCGCTCCAGACGTACTGACATTTGCCGGCAACGGAGAACCGACAATCCATCCCCACTTTGCAGAAATAATAGATGACACCATATGTCTGAGAGACAGGTATTTCCCCAAAGCACGGATTTCGGTACTGAGCAATGCTACACAGATTCACCGCAATGACGTGCACGACGCACTGATGCGTGTGGACAATAACATTCTAAAATTAGACACCATTGCTCCTGAATATATAAAAAGGATTGATCGGCCTACGGGAAACTATTCGGTAGAAAACACAATCGAACGTATGAAGGCATTCAACGGACACCTCATCATACAGACGATTTTTATGAAAGGAACAACAGAAGACGGTATTGATACTGACAATACCGGTAATGAATATGTTATCCCTTGGCTGAAAGTTGTGAAAGAAATCGCTCCGGAAAGCGTTATGATATATACTATAGACCGTGAGACACCGACACATGGATTGACAAAAGCCTCACCCGAAGAACTTGACAACATACGCGACCGGGTGATAGCGGCAGGCATACCGTGCACAGCATCATATTAACAACGTTTTCGTCAAGCCAAATGAGCAGAACGATACTTGTCTCAGCTATGCCATAGCGAGATAATGCGCATGAATATGAACATTAATATAGCCCAAAGGCATGACAATAAAAAAACGCGGATCGCACGAGCATCTACATCTCGTGCAATCCGAGTTTCATATTGCCTCATGTAAACGGCTGCAATTATTACAGGCCTACATTTTCCCTATAATACCAAGTTGGGTGCCCTGTATGAACTTGATGATAGTACGTACCTCATCACCATCCGGAACCTGTTGCTCTATCTGCTTTACAGCATCAAAGACCGAAGTCTGCCCATGGAACACAAGACGATATGCATTGGCAATATGTCCCTGCACTTTTTCACTCACCTTATGGTTCTCAAGGGTGAGTTTGTTGACACCTCCGTACTGCACAGGATTGCCGCAAGCCACGATGTACGGCGGCACATCCTTACTGATACGGCAACCACTCGATATCATCGCCGATGTACCGATGCGCACCTTAGGGTTTATGATGACACTTGACGACAGGATTACACGATTATTGATTTCGCAGTCTCCAGCTATCTTCACACCGTATCCGAACACACAAGCATCGGTAATCTTTGTATCATGCGATATGTGCACTCCTTCCATGAGGAAGTTGCGGTTGCCGATTACGGTCTGCCCGCTGCTGAACGTGGCACGGTTGATAACCACATTCTCACGTATGGTATTGTCATCACCGATTATCAGCGATGTATCGTCGCCCTTGTAATAAAAATCCTGAGGCATAGCTCCAAGCACCGTGTTCTGGAACACCTTGTTGTTCCGACCGAGACGCGTACCCTTCATTATGCTCACGTATGGGAATATGACGCAGTTGTCGCCAATTTCCACATCGTCCTCTATATATGCGAAAGGATAGATGGTGACATTCTTGCCAATCTTCGCTTTCGGACTGATTTCTGCTTTTTCGCTTATCATAAGTCTTTCTTTTATTTACTTAATTCCTTCCTCCGCCAAGAGCACTGTACAGACTAACAACAGCCTGCATCTTACTGAAATCATCGGCTGCCTTGGACAACTCAGCATTAAGCAGGTTTGTCTGTGCACTGATAACCTCGAGATATGTGCTGCCACTGCTAATGTACAGTTGCTTTGTATCCTCAACGTTTTTCTTCAACACCTCAATCTGCTTGGCCTCAAGTCTCGACTTCTCATCAGATGAGTTGTACTGTACAAGCGCATTACTAACCTCGCTACCAGCCTTCAGTATTGCATTCTGCCAGTCGTTATATGCCTGCTCCTGCTGTGCCTTGGCCACCTTCAGACCGGCTATCAACTGACCGCGTTGGAATATAGGCTGCACCAGACTGCCGACTGCCGACAACAACCACTTTCCGGGATTGACAATCCCCATGCCACCATTATTAGTGTATGCACCGGTGCCACTGATGGTTATATTGGGATAGAATCGGCTGCGTGCCGTCTCTGTGTCATAGAAACACTGAGCGAGCTTCATCTCGGCGGCATGAACATCGGGGCGGTTGTTGAGCATCTGTATAGCCACACCGGTACTCAACTCTGTCGGTAGCGACTGAGCGTCAAGTTTGCCACGGGCTATCGTCTGCGCGGGCTGTCCGAGCAACAGCGAAAGCGAGTTTTCAATCTCACGGACCTGACGACGCAGATCGGATGCCTGGGCTTGTACTGAGTAATAGTTGGCCTCAGCCGACTGGACACTCGTTGAACGTGCACGTCCCAACTCCATCTGAAGTTTCATCATTTCCCAAGTCTCCTTTGTCAAACCCTCCATATCTGTAACTATCTCCAACTGACGGTCAAGCATCAGAAGTGTATAGTACATATTGGCAATGCCGGCTATCACATTGCTTCGCACTGCCATCTGATAGTCCTTTGTTGCCAAAAGAGCTACCTGCGCACTGCGTTTCTGCGAAAGCAGATTGCCGAACAGGTCGAGATTCCAGCTTGCCGTCACAGGCAATGAGTATGTCTTGGTCGGCGTATGTCCGTCCCATGAGGAAAGTGTTCCCTGCGGTGAGAACGTGAACGACGGTACGAAAGCCAGTCTGGCAGCCATCAGCTGAGCCTTAATCATTTTGACATTGAGTGCTGCGTTGAGCAAATCGGGGTTGTTCGCCAGTCCTGTCTCAATGAGGCTCTGTAACTGCGGGTCTGTAAAAACACTACGCCACGGCATATTGCCAAAGCTCGTGGTATCAGTGACGGCCAACGTATCTGTAAGTGAATTTACATCTCGCACCAACCCTGTGGTGTTCACATCTGGACGATCATATTTGTTGTAGAGTCCGCAGCTGCCCAAAAGCAGCGATGCGGACATTATCATAATCAGTTTCTTCATATCAGTCTTCATTATTTTTGCAACTCTACAGGACGCGTATACTGCATGAGTTCCGTGTCTATCTGTGCATTATCATCTGCAAATTCAAGCGGCTTTATCTTCTCCTGAATCTTCTGGAAGATGAAGAAGAGGGCAGGAACGACCATAATCTGGCAAAGCATACCGATAAGCATGCCGCCTACGGCAGCAGCACCCAATGTCATATTACCATTGTAACCTACACCCATAGGAACGAGCAACGGCAACAGACCGATAATCATGGCCAACGATGTCATCAGAATCGGACGCAGACGGGCTGCAGCACCAAGCACAGCAGACCATGATATGGCCATACCCGTACGACGGCGTTCAAGGGCGAACTCGACGATAAGGATGGCGTTCTTGGCTAACAGACCGATAAGCATGATGAGGGCGATCTGCATGTAAATGTCGTTCTGGTTCTTGAACAATATAGTGAACAGGAATGCTCCCGCCAGACCGAACGGAATGGAGAGGATAACAGCAAGCGGCAGTACATAGCTCTCGTACTGTGCCGACAGAATAAGATATACGAACGTCAGACAGAGCGCGAAGATGATAGCCGTAGAATTGCTTGACTCTTGCTCTGAACGTGTCAGACCGGAGAATTCATAAGAATAACCGTCCGGCAGGTTTGTAGCTGCCACTTCCTCCATAGCTTTAATGACGTCACCGGTAGAATATCCGTCAGCTGGAGATGCATTGACGTTGATAGAAGTGAACAGGTTGAAACGGTCAATCTCCTGTGGAGCATATATCTTCGTAAGGTTCACATACTCATTGATAGGACTCATACCTTTGTTAGTACGCACATAAATGTTGTTAAGACTCTTCAAGTCGCCACGGAACTCATACGAAGCCTGTATCATCACACGGTAAAGTTTACCATAGCTGTTGAAGTTAGAAGCATATAGACCACCAAAATAGCCCTGCATCGTTGTAAGAACCACCGACGGGTCTATACCGCTCTGTTTACACTTGGCCACATCAACATCCATCATATACTGCGGGTACTTCGAGTTATACTGAGTCATCGCACTGGACACTTCCGGGCGCTTGTTGAGTTCACCGAGGAACTTCTGTGTCACGTCGAAGAACTTGTTCACATCGCCACCGGTACGGTCCTGCATGGAGAATGTCAGACCGTTGGTTGCCGAGAATCCCTGCACCATAGGCGGTTGGAAAGCCAATATCTGTGCGTCCTTGATGGCGGCAGTCTGCTTGTAAATCATGCCAAGCACCATCTTAGAGCCGAGATTGTGTACACCTATAAGTTTCAGTGGACCTTCCGCACCGTTACGTTCCTCAAAGCTCTTCAGTTTCACGATGAACGTACCCTGGTTAGAGCCCTGACCACCGATGAAACTGTACCCCGTGATACGCAACGTACTCTGCACGGCCGGGTTGGACTTCAGCATGTTGTCCACACGGTTCATCACCTCATCTGTCCTGTTAAGACTCGTACCGGGATTAGTGGCTACCGTAACAAACAATGTTCCAGTATCTTCATCCGGTACAAGACCGGTACGGGTATTGGCCATCATAACTCCCATTGCCGTTATACCGACAATAACAGAAACTACTGCTATTATAGGACGCTCCACAACACGGCGCACACCACTCTGATATTTCTTCAGAACCTTGTCGTACGAAGCATTGAACGCCGTATGGAATCTGTCTATTACCGACATCTTGCGCACCGAGCCATCCTCATTGTGAGGTTTCAGCAATATGGCACAAAGTGCGGGAGACAGCGTCAGAGCGTTAAGAGCCGAGATAACGATAGATATAGCCATCGTCACACCAAACTCACGATAGAAAGTTCCGCTCGTTCCTCCAAGGAATGACACAGGCACAAACACAGCCGACATCACAAGTGTAATGGAAATGATGGCTCCAGATATCTCATTCATGGCATCCTTCGAAGCCAGAGTCGTGTTCTTGTATCCAAGGTCGAGCTTGGCGTGAACAGCTTCGACCACCACTATGGCATCGTCCACCACTATGGCGATGGCAAGCACAAGAGCAGCCAGCGTCAGCAGGTTAAGCGAGAAACCGAACACATAGAGGAAGAAGAATGTACCCACCAACGACACAGGCACCGCTATAAGCGGGATAAGTGTAGAGCGAAAATCCTGCAAGAAGATATACACAACGATGAACACAAGTATAAAAGCCTCGACAAGCGTCTTGATAAGTTCATGTATAGACGCGTCAAGAAACTCCGTGACATCCTGCATTATCTTCACCTCCACTCCAGGAGGCAACGTCTTCCCGGCTTCGGCCAACACTGCTTTCACATCGTCAGCAATCTGCGTGGCGTTACTGCCGGCCATCTGCGTTACCATCATCATTATAGACGGTTTGCCGTCAACAGCCTGTTTGAACGAATAATACAGACCACCCAGTTCTACATTGGCAACATCCTTCACACGCACCGTCTGACCGTCGGTGTCGCTCGTAATGATCATTTCAGAAAATTCCTCCGGGGTTTTCAGACGTCCTTTATACCGGATGGTATACTCATACTGGTTGTCTGTCTGTTCACCGAATTTACCTGGAGCAGCCTCTATGTTCTGCTGAGCAAGAATACCGGTGATGTCACCCGGCATAAGATTATGGTTCTTCATCTTCACCGGGTCAAGCCACAGACGCATCGTATACGACTGCAAGCCCATTGCCTGACACTCACCTACACCGTTAACACGCTTGATGGCAGGGATGATGTTGATGTCGGCATAGTTGCCGAGGAACTGATTGTCATATTTCTCAGGGTCACCTGTAAGTGCAAAGATCAGCACATTACTGTTTTGGCGCTTCATCACCTGCACACCGGCACGTGTAACCTCTGCCGGCAGCAGTGCCGACGCCTGCGACACACGGTTCTGCACATTCACCTGGGCCATATCGGCATTTGCTCCCTGCTTGAAATACACAGTAATGGAAGCCGAACCGTCATTGGTTGCCGATGATGTCATATAAGTCATGCCTTCCACACCGTTTATCTGTTCCTCAAGCGGCGCAATCACAGAGTTAAGTACGGTCTCGGCATTAGCACCACTATAAGAGGCACGCACCATCACCGTTGGCGGAGCGATGTCAGGATACTGCTCGATAGGCAGCGACACCAATCCTATAAAACCCAGAATCACTGTCAGGATGGAAATCACCGTAGACAGCACCGGGCGTTCTATAAATCTATCTAACTTCATTGTCTGTCAATAAAAATTTTACTTACCCATTGCCTTCTTAAACTCATTCAGATCACCCTGTGCCTCACCGAGTTTTTCCGCTTTCTGCAATTTCTCGGCATACTGGGCCTCTGTGAGCTGTTTGATTTCCGTTCCGTCCGTAAGTCCGGTAACACCATACACAACGATTGTCTCACCTGATTTCAATCCACTTTCAATAATATAGTTCTTGCCGTCATTCTCGGGATTGACCGTCACAGAAGTATATTTGACCTTGTTGTCCTTGCCAACCACATATACGAAAAACTTATCCTGCACCTGCATCACGGCTGACTGTGGTATCACAATGGCGTCCTGTGCCGTCTGAGGAACAATGACCGAACCGGAAGCACCGCTCTTCAATTTCTGACCGGGATTGTCAAAATCGGCACGCACCTGCACAGTACCTGTAGCAGCATCTATAACACCACTCACCGCAGCCACATGCCCCTCAGTACCGTATATGCTGCCGTCTGCCAACTGAAGTTTCACGCCGGGGAAGTCTTTGATTGCAGCTTCCACACCTCCTTCGGAGTGTGACAGACCCATCAATTCCTTTTCCGTCAGCGAAAAGTATACCTGCATCGTCTTGTTGTCCGATACTGTTGTCAGTGGCTGTTGGCTTGACGAACTGACAAGCGCGCCCACCTTATAAGGCAACTCACCTATCACACCGTTGGCAGGACTGGTGACATAACAGAAATCAAGATTCTGCTTGGCTGAAACATAACTGGCCTCAGCCTGTGCAAATGCAGCCTTGGCCGATTCATATGCATTCTGTGCCGATTGTAGTTCAAAATCGCCAATTACTTTGTTATCAAACAGTTTCTTGCTGTTTTCGTATGTCAGTTTTGATGTATTCAACTGTGCCTTTGCCGAATTTACAGCGGCTTTGGCTTGACGTGCCGCTGCCTCATATGTCACATTGTCTATTACAAAAAGTACTTGCCCTTTTTTTACAGACTGACCTTCCTTAACATTAATCTTTGTAATGAATCCTGCTATTTTCGGACGTATCTCCACATCTTGTACGCCTCTGACAGTTGCAGGATAAGAAGTCTGCAACTCTGCGCTCTGCGCCTTCACCGTCCTCACGGCATACTCATTGTCGCCAAAGTTAGGCTTGCCCTGGCTTCCGCCACCACACGAAGCAAGCACAGCCGCGGCCAGTGCCGTAATGATAAACATCTTTTTCTGTTTCATACCTATTTTTATATACACATTAAATTGTTATTAATCATACATTAAGCCTTAAAAAACGGAAACTTTTGTTCCATTCCAAGTTTTCGAGTTGCAAATATACACATAAATAATATACTGACAAACAATCAGAACTTCATATTTAAGAATATTTATTCGGTACTTAACTATTTATAACTTTTTCACTCCGAACATCAGTTCATGTAAAGTCCAAACTACACGACGCGCAGGAACAGCGCCCATCGACAAAGGCCTCCGTTCCTGCGCTCCATAACGCGGTTATCAGCAGTCTATGGCTGAGGCCTGACGCCGGTTGGGACGCCGGACCGTGTACGATACGTGGAGCCATCGGCAACCGTTGGACATACGGTGCTCGAAAAGCAACTGGTCGAAATCAAGGTTACGGCGTATATAGTCATATACTTTCATTCCCGTCTCCATACACGATATATGTATATCGGCAGCTTCGCCAAGCAGATGCTGCGATGCCGGCACACCGCCCACAGCGGCATTCAATTCTGCCGAACGGAAACCGCTCGATATGCGCGTCACTCCGAAACGCCGCCTCACAGGCTCGAGCACATTGGCGCACAACAGACGCATGCGCTCTATGTCGGCACCGGTAGGAATGTTGTCAATAGCCCGTCGCTCGGCCACACCCGAACGAACCATCTCCTCAAACGAGAAATGCTCGCTCAACATTGTTTTCTGATTCTGATTTTCCATGGTAAACATCAATTTATGATTTTATAAATAAAAATGTGATTAGTTTTTTCAAAAGCAACCGTATATGACCGTAATATCATGTTGGTGAACACTGACTTGTATGTTTTCCCGTCACCATCCTTTCCAGCGGACGCTCTATACCCATCCGGAACATCTGTGCGGCGTAACGTTGGATAAACGGGCCACGGCGCACGCCCTTGCGCTGCTCTCCCTGGTAGGCCACTGCCGAGGGGTTGCGCGGCAACGTAACATGAAGCACGGTGCAGGCACGGGCCGCCAGCGCACGGAACGTGCACACACAGCCCTCACCATCGCAAACCGTGCCATCGGTGTAGACCACATGGGCAGCTTCCATCAGGTCGCGCACCGACCCGGTCCAGTGCACACCGTCATCGGGACTGAGCCGCAACAAGGCTACAAACTCCTCGGCAAGCCGCCCACGGGCCTCTTTCACCTCCTGTGTTTTCATGGTGTTCTGTTGACTCTGCCCAAAACGGCAGCCAAACCTTTCGTTTTCGATGTAATACATAACGAATCGTGTTTTTTAAACAATTAAATTATTAAAGTATGTCTTTTTCTAATGCCTCCGGACTAACGGATGGCTTTCGGATGCAAAAGTAAAGCAGTATTGTGCACTCATTGTTCACTCCGCCAACAAAATTAGTTAAAATAATGTAATGAGAGGATGGTGACGTCGTTCTTAATTCCCCATATTTACAGTCCGTTTCGTATGAAAAAACGACAAAATGCGATTTACATAAAAAAATCATGATTTTACTAAAAAATAGTCATACCTACATTTGGTAAAAATTTGGAGGCTGAATTATTTCTCTTCTATTCTTGCTTAGAAGTTAACACCGACGCTAAGACTGAGGGCGCTGCTGCGACTGTTGTCGAAGCTGTAAAGAATACATCAGTTCACAACAAACCGAATGAAAGAGTTTATTCCATGACAATACCCATTTCTGCATCGTAAAGCATAGGTAATGGATATCCGAATAATCTTTACTTTAACGTATGTTAATCGGCATACGAAGTGCGTTTTGTGCGGAAGGAGCCGAAAAACGCGATTTTTAGCTCAAAATAGGACACACTGATAATCAGAGAGTTACACGCTTCTGGTCACAATAGAGCCTTGTAATAAAAGCAGAGAGGCCCTCCCGACCTTGCCGTAACGGCCTCCCGGCTCTGCAACGAGGCCGCCGCGGGAAGACAACGACGCCGTAATGGGAGGGTCGGGAGGCCTTTACGGCAAGAAAAGTATGTAAGAAACGCGTGTAAAGAAAGCAGAGAGGGCCTTACAGCTTTTCTATTTCAAGAAAAAAGAAATGCGGAATTTTCAGAAAATATATAACAAAACCAGCCCTGCAGTGGTGGTGATGAAAATAGCCAGATGATGGAAACCGTCACGCCAGCCCCATCTCGCGGGCCTTCTCCATAAGCAGCGCCATGAGCGGTTCGCGCTCGTTGGGCACACGATTGTCGAGCACTGCGTCCTTCAGTGTCTGCTTGAGCGTGCCCACCTCGCGGCATGGGCGCAGGTGGAACATCTCCATAATCTCATTGCCGTCGATGCATGGCTGAAGGAGTCGCTTGTAGTCCTTTTCCTTAAGGTCGGTAAGTTTTTCGCGCACCACACGGAAGTTTTCGAGAAAACGCTTCTTGCGCACCTCGTTCTTGCTCGTTATGTCGGCCTCACAGAGCGTCATCAGATCGTCGATGTCGTCACCGGCGTCACTCATCAGACGGCGCACGGCACTGTCGGTCACCACCTCGTCGGCTATCACGATGGGGCGCATGTGCAGATCGACCAGACGCTGCACGTACTTCATCTTGGCATCGAGCGGCAGCATGAGACGGCGGAACACCGCCGGCACCATTTTTGCACCTATTATATTATGATTATGGAACGTCCATCCCGCGACGGCGTCCCACCGCTTGGAACGTGTCTTGCCAACATCGTGCATCAGCGCGGCCCAACGCAACCACAGGTTGTCGGAACGCCGGCACACATTGTCGAGCACTTCGAGAGTATGGTAGAAATTGTTCTTGTGACCACGGTTGTTGCGCATCTCCACTATGTCGAGCGCTGCCAGTTCGGGCAAGATAAGATTGAGCAGTCCGCAGCGTTGCAGATCAACAAAGCCGCGACTGGGCGTAGGCGTCATCATAATCTTGTTGAGTTCGTCCTTGATGCGCTCTCCGCTGATAATCTTTATACGGTGGGCATTGCGTTCGAGGGCCGCAAAAGTCTCGTCCTCAATGTGGAAGTTGAGTTGTGTGGCAAAACGTATGCAGCGCAGCATGCGCAACGGGTCGTCGGAAAAGGTGACATCGGGGTCGAGCGGCGTGCAGATGATGCGGTCCTCGAGATCGTAGATGCCGTCGAACGGGTCAACCAACTCACCGAAACGGTCGCTGTTGAGACACACGGCCATGGCATTGATGGTGAAGTCGCGGCGGTTTTGATCGTCTTCAAGCGTGCCGTCCTCTACCACCGGCTTGCGCGAGTCGTGGCTGTAGCTCTCGCGGCGCGCCCCGACAAACTCCACCTCGATGTCACGGAACTTCACCTGTGCCGTGCCGAAATTGCGAAACACCGTCAGCCGCGCCTTACGTCCGAGCATCTGCTTCAGTTCGGAGGCCACGCTGATGCCGCTGCCAACCACAACCACATCTATATCGTTTGACGGACGTTCAAGAAATATATCACGCACATATCCCCCCACAACATAACAGTCCACACCCAGTTTGTCGGCCGCTGTGGATATCCGGCGGAAAATGTCTTTGTCCAGCACTTGGGCCAGTTCTTCGTCTGTAAGTATTTTCATTGCTCTTTCCCGTTTCTGAATTAGCGGCTGCAAAGGTACTGTTTTTTTTCGGAAATCACAATTAACCACCAAAACAAAGAGCCCACATCAACTCATCTACACCTGGACAGCCCGTTAAATATTATCAAAGTTTATATACTTTTAAACGATTATCAGGAAAAGTATGTATATTTGCGGGATTAAGAAACCATAAAATCAAGAAACAACAAGGAAACATAGACGCTATGGCTGGAATAAGGAGAATTGCTATGATATGTGCTGCCGTGGCCGCATTGGCATCATGTGGTGACAGTGACAGGCAGAATGCCGAAGAAATGCTGAAACAAGCCGGTTACGACTATGAACATGGACGTTATGACATGGCACTGGCCACCATTGATTCGCTGCGCAAGACATATCCGGACATTGTCGACGTCAGACGCAAAGCGTTGGCACTATATCAGAACATATCGCTGAAAAAAGCACAAGAGGAGCTCGAAGAGACCGACCGACAGCTACAGGAGGTCAATGCTACTTACGAGATGATTCGTGAGACGGTCGAAAGACGGAAAGCCGCATTGCAGGCTACGGCCGACGATTTGCAGACGCTGACATTGATGAGGATAAAGCGCGACTCACTGCAGACACGTTTTGACGTACAGTGTGCCAAGATAAAATATATACACAAGCGTCAAAAGGAGAATTAAGGCGTTTCCTTTTGGCAGTCTCACAGGAATTGAGTAATTTTGCAGCATATTTTCAAATGTCTATGGCAAAAGAGGTTTTATCCACTGAAGCACAATTCGAACAGGTGATGCACGAATGTCGCGCACTGTTCGAAAAAAAACTGCACGACTACAAGGCTTCGTGGCGCATCCTGCGTCCATCATCACTCACCGACCAGTTGTTCATCAAGGCCAAGCGCATACGATCGCTTGAAATCAAACAGACTTCTCTCGTAGGCGAAGGCATACGTCCGGAGTTTGTAGCACTGATAAACTACGGAATTGTCGGATTGATACAGGTTGAGCACGGCTTTGCCGACACGGTCGACATGAACAACGATGAAGCCATGGTACTGTACGACAAACATGCAGCAGAAGCTCTGGAGTTGATGAAACGTAAAAACCACGACTACGACGAGGCATGGCGTTCGATGCGCGTGAGCAGCTACACCGACTTCATATTGACCAAGATAGAACGAATAAAAGAAATAGAGAACATTGGCGGCAAGACGCTGGTGAGTGAGGGAATAGACTCCAACTATATGGATATCATCAACTATGCCGTGTTCGGAGTGATAAAACTGAGTGAGAAATAGAAACAGGTCTGTCAGACTGATGAACTTAAAAGGAACATTTCTCATCACCATCTGCCGCTTACTGCTTTCCCTGACATTCATCATGTCAGGCTTTGTCAAAGCCGTTGACCCACTGGGCACTCAATATAAATTGATTGACTATGCCGAGGCGGCAGGACTGGCACGATACGCCAACGGATATCTGACGTTAGCAATGGCCGTGGCAATGGCTGTATTCGAGTTTTGGCTCGGCATATGCCTTCTGTTCACCATAAGGCGCCGCCGTACTGTAAGACTGATGTTGCTCGTCATGGCGGTGTTCACCCCTCTCACTCTATGGCTCGCACTGACCGATCCTATACAGGACTGCGGGTGTTTCGGTGACGCGGTGAAACTGTCCAACTGGCAGACATTTTGGAAAAATGTGGTGCTGCTTACGGCGGCCATCGTTCTCTACAGACGGCCTCTGAGCATAAAAAGAGCCATCAGTAGAAGCAACCAATGGATAGTGACCAACTATACGGTTGTGTTTATCGTTGTCGTGGCCGGATGGTCGCTGTACGACTTGCCGCTGTTTGACTTCCGCCCATATCATACCGGAGCCAACATAAAACATGGCATGGAAATACCCGAGGGTGCTGCCATGCCGCAGTTTGAGACAACGTTCGTCATGGAGAAAAACGGTGTTAGAAAAGAGTTCGCTCTTGACGACTATCCCGACTCGACATGGACATTTGTCGACAGCAGGACTATACAGACCAAAGAGGGATACGTGCCGCCGATACACGACTTCTCCATCATAAGGAGAACGGACGATGAAGACGTGACCGACAGCGTGCTGAGCCGCAAGGGCTACACATTCCTGCTCGTGGCGCCATATCTGGAACATGCCGACGACAGCCGCATGGACCTTATCAATCAGGTGTACGAATATGCCGAAAGTCACGGTTATCCGTTCTACTGCCTCACGGCAAGTTCGGAACGTTCTGCAGAAAGATGGCGAATCATGACGGGAGCCGAATACGAATTCTATACCACAGACGGTACCACCCTCAAGACCATAATAAGAAGCAATCCGGGACTGGTGCTACTAAAGGACGGTGTAGTGATACGCAAATGGAGCCACAACATGCTACCCGACGAGTTTGAACTGACCGACAGACTTGAACGTATCGAAATGGGCTCTGTGCCGAAAGACACGGTGACAGGAAAAGTGGCCAAGATAATAATGTGGTACGTTCTGCCGTTGTTGCTGCTAACGCTGGCCGACAGAATATGGGCATGGTCAAAATGGGTTAAGACAAAGAAAAAGTCTAACAAGATATATCAACTTTTTAAAACAAAAGACAATGAGAAAGAAAATTGTAGCAGGAAACTGGAAGATGAACATGAACCTGCAGGACGGAGTGGCTCTTGCCAAAGAACTCAACGAGACACTGACAACCGAGAAGCCTAACTGCGGTGTAATCATCTGCACACCGTTCATTCATCTGGCAACAGTAGCCCAATTCCTCAATCAGGACGTTATCGGACTGGGAGCGGAAAACTGCGCAGACAAGGAAAAAGGCGCATACACCGGAGAAGTGTCGGCCGAAATGGTGAAGAGCACGGGAGCACAGTATGTAATCCTGGGACACTCTGAGCGCCGCGGATACTATGGCGAGACCCCCGAGATACTGAAAGAGAAAGTACAGCTCGCACTGAAAAACGACCTGAAAGTAATCTTCTGTATCGGCGAGAGTCTGGAGGAACGCGAGGCAGACAAGCAGAACGAGGTGGTAAAGGCCGAACTGGAGGGCAGCGTGTTCAACCTCACAGCCGAGGAGTTCAAGAACATCATCATCGCCTACGAACCCATCTGGGCCATCGGCACAGGCAAGACTGCCACAGCAGAGCAGGCAGAAGAGATCCATGCTTTCATCCGTAGCGTAGTGGCCGACAAGTATGGCGCCGAGGTGGCCGACGACACTACCATTCTCTATGGCGGAAGCTGCAAGGCAAGCAATGCACCCGAGCTGTTTGCAAAGCCCGACATCGACGGTGGTCTCATCGGTGGCGCTTCGCTGAAGGTTGCTGACTTCAAAGGCATCATCGACGCTTTCTGATAACAGTAAAGGATATTGGAGATTGAATGAATTGGTATTTTCCTGACGATTAGAATCTGCATGATTTCAAATTCATTCAATCTTCAAGTTTTCAAAGTTTAATGTATAAAAAATTAATGTATAAAGTCGTTATCATATTATTGCTCACTGCATGTATATCCGGCACAGCAAGTGCGCAGACGTTCCTCGACAGGCTGCAAAAGCAGATGAAGAACCAGGGTACCGTGACCGTACATCAAGATGCGGCCATAGAAAAGTTGGTGAACGGCCCATACACAGCTCCAGCCACGCAAAAAACGAGAAAAACAAACAATGAGAAGACTGTCATAACAACAGACCAAAATAAAAATGTCAGAACGGGGGCACTGACAGACAACAAATCAAAGAAAGATACGGCTGACAGACAAAATGCCGCCGGAAACGCCCAGGAAATTACGCCGGCCGGCCAAAACGACACCACAATCGAAGACGATGCACGCAAGAAGGTGATGCGCAACAGCTATAAAGTAACGGGATTCAGAGTGCAGGCGTATGCCGGAGGAAATACACGACAGGACAGACAGACAGCCGAACAAGTGGGAAACAACATAAAAGCCAACATACCTGGAGAACCTGTATACGTACACTTCTATTCTCCACGATGGATATGCCGCGTGGGCAATTACCGCACATACGAAGAGGCCCACCAGATGCTGTTGGCCATACGCAAATTGGGCTACAAACAGGCGTCGATTGTGAAAGGAAAAATCAGCGTGCAGTATTGACACTGATATAGACTATATACATTCAACAAACTAAGAAATGAATCCGGAAACAGAATACCGAGACAACCTTGACGAGCTGGCCTCACACTACAAAAGTGTACTTGAACTGTTAGGCGAAAATTCCGAACGCGAAGGTCTGCAAAAAACTCCCATGCGCGTGGCCAAGGCCATGCAGGTATTGACAAGAGGATACACCATGGACGCACACAAAGTACTGACCGACGCCCTGTTCAAGGAAGACTACAGTCAGATGGTAATAGTCAAGGACATTGACTTCTTCTCATTATGTGAACACCATATGCTGCCGTTCTACGGGAAAGTTCACGTGGCATACATCCCGAACGGATACATCACCGGACTGAGCAAGATAGCCCGCGTGGTTGACATTTTTTCGCATCGTCTGCAGGTACAGGAACGCATGACGCTGCAGATCAAGGAGTGCATCGAACAGACACTGCATCCGCTGGGGGTGATGGTTGTTGTAGAGGCCAAACATATGTGCATGCAGATGCGCGGCGTGGAGAAACAGAACTCCGTAACCACGACAAGCGATTTCAGCGGTGCTTTCAATCAGGCAAAAACACGCCAGGAATTTATGAATCTCATACACAGCAAGTAGGACTTCCCCTCACAGACATATTTTATGACAATACAATTTTACACTTAAAATATTGACACTACCATGTATCAATCGGACAAAACCACTTACTCCAGAAAGGAATCATATTCGCACATGTTCCTGAACAGTTGTATAGGACGTCTGATAGTGTTGTCCGGCATAATTGCAGCACTGCTGTTTGTCGCATTTTTCACCGTTCCGTCAAAAGAAGCTATGGAAATGAAGATTACTTCGTCCATAAATGAGTGCATCGAGGCTAATTATGAAACAAAATGCGACAAAATAGATGATGCTGTGCGCAATATGACCAGCCTGTTCACAAAGGCGGACACCGTAACCGACAGTAAGAATATGGAAGATTTCTGCAAGTACAACAATATAGAGATATACCACCACTCACTCTACTCCACGGCACGAATACACAACAATCTCAACATGGAAGGCATCAGAGTGGGCATAGGCATATTCGGCATTGTCATACCTACCGTCACATTCAGTGACATGATACTGCGTGTGGGACCGGTACGCAAAGACTATAACCAGAAAATAATACGAAACACATACGACGACGAGGATTTGGGTAACAATCCGGACTTTGGAGATACATACAATTGAAGGAGGGGGAAGCGGGAAATGAAGAGTGTAAAGTTTTGACATAGTGAAGAGTGCAGAGTATAGAGTTTTGAGGTATGATTAGCAGATATTATCCGGTTTCGTGTAACAATGCTAATCATACCTCAAAACTCTATACTCTGCATTCTTCACTATATCAAGACTCCTCTCTCTTTCCCTTGAAAAACTCTTTCATCAGCTGTGCACACTCCTCCTTAAGCACCCCGCCTGTAACCATGGCACGCGGATGAAACGCATGCGGGGCATATTTACTATATCCACGCTTCTCATCGGGTGCACCATAGACTATGCGCGGCATCTGCGCCCATCCTATCGCACCGGCGCACATCGTACAAGGTTCTACAGTGACATAAAGCGTACATTCGTTAAGATACTTTCCACCGAGCTGATTGGCCGCAGCCGTTATGGCCAGCATTTCGGCATGGGCCGTAACGTCGCAAAGCGTCTCGGTAAGGTTATGTGCGCGTGCAATGACTTTTTCACGACACACCACCACCGCTCCTATAGGTATTTCACCTTCACCAAGGGCCGCCTCCGCCTCTATCAATGCTTTGCGCATATACTGTTCATCACGAATTTGAAGACTGCAATCATCATACTGTTGTTCTGCTGACATGATAAACTCTTGTTATTTTGATATTTACTTGTTTATTACTACCTTAAAACTATTTTGTCGCAAAATTACAATAATTTCCTTTGACGGACGGGATAAAAACAGTAAATTTGCAATAATATTTCATTCATTATCTACTCATGGCTTCACACAACGAATTAGGATTCTGGGGCGAACAGACCGCTGCTGACTATCTCACGACGAAAGGATACCGCATTCTGCAACGCAACTGGCGATGCGGACGACGTGATATAGACATTGTGGCCACCGACTACACAACCCTCGTAATTGTAGAAGTGAAGACACGCCGCGACAACAGCTTCACCGAACCGGAAACCGCCGTGGACAGACAGAAGATACGGTCGCTGGCAATTGCTGCAAACGCATTCGTAAAACAGATGCAGACAGACATGCCGTTACGTTTCGACATCATAACCATAAGCGGAACACCCGACACCAGTTGCCGCATCAATCACATCAAGGACGCATTCATCCCATATTAGTCCGGCTGTCACTGCCATACTTTTCTTACACGAACCTTCCAACGAAAAAGAAAAATGCAAAAGCCCTACACCTACAAACCACTCGAAGAGACCGATTCCACCATACGCTACATGCGTGAGGAAATGCCGGACAACAAGCATTTCATGACAATAGTCAGAGCCGAATATCAGACGGCGGGCCGAGGGCAGGGCAACAACACTTGGGAGAGCGAGCGTGGCAAGAACCTGCTGTGCAGCATAAGAATCAGTCCCGAGGGATTGCCAGCCAACAGACAATACGTCATACTCCAGGCTGCCGCACTGGCCGTAAGAGACACGCTGACCGAATACACCGACGGCATAACCATCAAGTGGCCCAACGACATATATTGGCACGACTATAAAATCAGCGGAACACTTACCGAATGCACCATAAGCAACGGCATGGTGAAGAACAGCATAATAGGTATAGGCGTAAATATCAATCAGGAAGTGTTCACAAGCGATGCCCCAAACCCAATATCTCTCTGCACTGTCACCGGCAAACAGGAGGGTATAACAGGCATATGTATTAAGATTGCATGGAAGTTGGGATTCTATCTCATCCACCATATCAATGAAGGCACTCTGCACCACCTCCACGAACTCTACCTGAATTCACTCTACCGCCGAAAAGGCATCCACCGATACCGCGATGCGGATGGAGACTTCACTGCATCAATAGAAACGGTAGAACCTGACGGTCATCTCGTGCTACGCCGCCCGGACGGACAACAAAGCCGATACGCGTTCAAGGAAGTGGAATTCATCATACCGGCACGTACCGACACCAATGCCGGTCCAACCCTATTGTAAGCCACATAATCTGTATGGAATTTCAAAAATATACTCTCTTTACATATCACATACATAATACGTACAATTTATTCCATAAAAAAATAAAAAGAACAACCCTATAAGAACAACAATTATGGCAAAGTACAAAAGAATACTGTTAAAGCTCAGTGGCGAGAGCCTCATGGGCAACCAAAACTTCGGAATCGACCCCGAACGTCTCTCCGACTACGCCCGCCAAATAAAGGAAGTGGCCGAAATGGGGGTCCAGATAGGTATAGTAATCGGTGGCGGCAACATCTTCCGCGGTCTCAGCGGATCGCAGAAAGGATTTGACCGGGTAAAAGGCGACCAGATGGGAATGTGCGCCACTGTCATCAACTCACTTGCCCTCAGTTCGGCTCTCGGAGCAATAGGCGTAAAGACACGCGTGCTCACAGCCATACGCATGGAACCCATAGGAGAGTTCTACACCAAATGGAAGGCCATCGAGGCTATGGAAGCCGGCTATGTGTGTATCTTCTCGGCAGGAACGGGCAGCCCCTACTTCACCACCGACACCGGCTCATCGCTGCGCGGCATTGAGATAGAGGCCGACGTGATGCTCAAGGGCACCCGAGTAGACGGAATATACACGGCCGACCCGGAAAAAGACCCCACGGCAACGAAGTTCAGCGACATCACCTACGACGAAATCTACACCCGCGGCCTGAAAGTGATGGACCTCACAGCCACCACCATGTGCAAAGAAAACAATCTGCCAATCTACGTGTTCAACATGGACATCGTGGGCAACCTGAAAAAGGTCATGGACGGAGAACCTATAGGCACACTCGTGCACAACTGACGATACAACAATATGTTGCCTTAAGGCGCATTACGCTTACATCATGTCTGTGTATTGCGCCTTTTTACTGCATCCACACTGTTTCATCCTTCATTTTGTAACACTTCGTCGTAATAAACAGTTCATAACAATTGTACATCAATATTTTCTTTGTACCTTTGCAAAACCATAAAAATGTACGTTATGAACAGAGCCATATTACTTATCATCACTATAATAATTGCCTTCTTCTATTCATGCTACGGTCCGAAATACCGCAAAGGCCTTACCGAGGCCGACAGCATAGCTTCCGTTAACCCGCAAAGAGCCATGGCTATGCTCGACAGCATAAAACATGAAATGGCAGATGCACCGGAAAACGAACAGATGTATTACCGGCTGCTATGTATAAAGGCACAGGACAAGGCATACATCAAGCACACTTCAGACAGCGCAATACTACCAATCGTGGAATACTACGAAACAGAAGGAGACAAGAATTTGCTGTCAGAAGCATATTATTATGCGGGAAGTGTATATCGAGACCTTAATGACGCTCCACAAGCATTGGAATATTACCATAAGACATTGGATATAACATCAGACAACAAAATACCTCAAAAAGGACACTTGTACTTCCAAGTTGGAAATTTGTTACTTAATCAGGCACTCTATAATCAAGCTATTGATATGTATCAAAAAGCCTTAAGACTGTATAATATTCAAAATGACAGTATCAATACCATATATACTTTACGCAATTTAGCTTATACTTATAATAAGGCAGAAAAAAAAGATAGTAGTCTTGTATACTATCAGAAGGCATATCAACTTGCCAGACAAACAAAATACAAACATGTAAAAATAGAAGTTCTTGCACAAATGGCTTCAGTTTATATTGAAAAGAAGAATTACATTAAAGCTAAAGAGTGTCTATCTCCTATACTAAACAAACCTGATAGCATAGAGCTAAGTCCAGATTATTGCATGGCTCTGAAAATCTGCATGAACACCGGGCAATACGACAGTGCTCACTTTTATGCAAAAGAACTGCTTACAGTAGGAACAGTATATGCCAAACAGACTGCAAGCAGATATCTTACAGAATTAGCCTTAAAAGAAAAGAACTATAACAATGCCGAGGAACACTTAAAACAGTTCAACAAATATACCGACTCCGTAAAGATTATCACAGCTACGGAATCTGTAAACAGAATGAACTCATTATACAATTACAAGCTAAGAGAGAAAGAGAACCTGATGCTGAAAGCTGAAAATGCAAACAAGAAATTAATATTGACCATTGTCATATCCGTATCATTCATTATATTTGTCATACTCATCACATATGTCTACCGCAACAGACAGAAGTTGGAAAGGCTCGGAAGACTCCGAAAACAACTGTACGAACAAAGCGAGGAGTATGTACGGCAGAACAAGGAAAAGATACAGGAGCTGGAGCAAGAGCTAAAAAGAACATCCGACGAGAACATGCTGCTGATAGAAAGAATAGAACAACAACGAGCCGACCTGATACTTGCCAACCAGACGGCAATGAGGAAACAGGCAAGAAATGAATCGTCAAAGAACCGAATAGCCGCAACTGATATCTACAAGACAATACAGGACCATATAAAAAAGGACAAGGTCATAACACCAAAAGAATGGGAGACACTGGACAGAACCGTAAATCAAGAGGTTAATGACTTCAAGGACAACCTGTACAGCTACCACAGAATCAGCCAGCACGAATATCATATCTGCATGCTCATACGTCTGGCTCTCTCTCCTACCGAGATGGCCACCCTTTTAGGGTGCACCACCAGCGCCATTTCCAAAGCCCGCAGGCGATTGCAGGAAAAGTTTTTCAGCGACAATGGGACTGCCAAAGACTTCGATAATTTCATCAATTCTCTATAAATCAAGCGTTTACAAACGAGTTGTCAATTACATGTCAACCCGTTTTTTTATTGTCAAGCTCTTGTCAACTGTTTTTCTTCATGCTCTGAAATCTTCATAATACCTTTGCAGCGAATTCAAGAACCAACAAACAAAACATCAGATATATGAAGAAAAGAACATTACTTGCCTTTATGGCTATCACACTCTGCACAGGCATGCAGGCACAGACAAGAACAGTCACATTATATAATGATGACTTGAAATGTAAAGGAGGACGTTACGAACTCCCTACCATTAACTACGATGACAATACCGTCACAATCTCTGCCGATACTGTAATAAACGCAACAGTAGTGATAAAAGATGCCGATGGCAATATCATCCATGAGGAGAAAACTACTGCCACACAAGCAGAGACGACTATCAATCTGCCCACAAGTGAGCAACAGGACAAATATGTGATAGAACTATACTATGACGACAAGCATCTATACGGATTCTTTGAGGAAACTGAAGATAAGAACCAATAGTATTAAACAATATTCAATCAATTTTTATTCAACATTAAAAAACAACGGATTATGAAAAAGTTATTTTTCGCAGCAAGTATCATTCTTGCATCAATGACCATGTATTCATGTTCAAATGACGAAACAGAAACAACAACGGCCAAATCTGTAAACGAGAATCTACAGAAAAAAGGTCTACAGGAACTCCAAAGCAACATTGCCAATCTGAATAAAGAATGGCAAGACAAACGCCCTATAGTTCTTACACGAAACGAGCTAACCAACCAAATCACAGAAACAGCAACCAATTCCATTAGTATCACCGGTGCCGATCTTGCCGGTGCATTCTTAGGAGCATATCTTGGATGTGGAGTCCCCGGTGCTATCATTGGAGGAGCTGCAGCATCAGCTATTGCCTATTGGGAACGTGAAACATATGGATATTCAACTAAAATAGAAATTGATTACTATGTACCGGCCAACAGTTTAATATTTAAAAATAATGAAATAGCGACCAAAGCAGACAGTATAGGGTATTACCATAACAAAATACTCATGAATATTGGTGAAAACAAACTTACCAATGCTTCTATTGACGATATAGAAGGATTGGTGATAAATAGTGCTATTGAGATTATGGGAAACACAATAGAAAGTAACAACAAGAAGCTCAGAAACAATATATGCACAGATTTCTTTAAAAAAAATATTACAAGACTTAATGCAGCCAAAACAACCGAAGAATTCTGCGACATAATAAGTGAAAGTGGAAAAATCAGCAAAGAGGAACTTGAAATCATCAAAACATATATGGATGGGCTCAACAATATAGACAATACAAACGGAGAATATTCAAAAGCCGTTGAAAGAATTATAGATGATGCTGAAATAAGCACAGAAACAGCAACAAATCTAAAGAACAGTGTGCTCGTAGGCAATGCAAGCCAAAAGTTGTGGTCTATACAGTAAACAAATAATTATTCAAATACTTGAAAAAACAAAAAAAGCCAAATGGAAGGAATGGTAATGGATTCACATACCCATTCCTTTCTGTTATTATTTACACACTCAAAAACATCAGATATATGAAACAATACATGGGATATTTCAGCCAGATAGTATGGGGTACAATGTTTCTTCTATGGATAGTCTTCACATGGGTAAAAGACTATGAAAGCCCCATAACACTATCAGTCCTTATAGCAGTAATGCTCTGTGCCGTTATAAGAATCATTTTCAGAATAAGAAAGAATCTTCCTCCTGAAAAGCCGCGCATACCACTGACGGACAACAACTGTGCCGTGATCATGTTCACCCTCGGACTTGGCAATGTGATGGGATATGACAATGCCGACTACAACTATCTGGCGATAGTGGCCGTAGCAGCCGTCATAATGGACATTTTCCGAAGGATGGCAAAAGATGATATAATATGAAATATGATATGACAGGCTCGGAAACGGATACGGGAAAGCAATACACCGTTGTCATTTCTCCTCCTCAAAATCAACATATTCTCCCTCGTTTTTCGAGAATATCTTGCGCCCTGCTTGCTCAGGCGAACGTTGGTCAATCACAGTAACTCCATTCTGCGCCTTATGGGTACGCTGCGTACGGGCGGAGCCGGTGTCTCCGCCCGTTGACGAAGCTCCACCGTGCGACGAGCGCCGTTGAGTGTAGCCATATTGACGGCTGTGCCGGCCTGTGTTGTCGTCTCCGTATGAAGCATCGTCAAACGGGTCGAGCCCCATTGCCCTGCGTGCAGCGTCACGCAGTCGGCGTACGGTACGGAACACTATATGCGCCATAACCATCATCACTACGGCAACGACGGCAATTACAAATATTATGATAAACATCAGCATGTGCATAAGCCCCTACCCTTTCCTCATATCTGAAAAGACTGAAAGAGCCACATACCATGCGATGACGGCAGCGAAGCCACTCATACGGAACATCAGGAGCAACACGACGGAAGTGACAACAAAGACATATTTCAACTCGTTGCCACGCCATCCCCATGTCTTGAACTTCAAGGCAAACATCGGAATCTCAGCCACCATCAGCCAACTGCACACCAGCACCATGGCCACCACTCCCGCCACGATATATGGCGACGACGAGAGCCAGGCCTCGCTGCCTGTCACGAGCGATGCCCAAAACAGGGCGTTGGCCGGTGTGGGCATGCCGATGAACGACGTTGTCTGACGCTCGTCAAGATTGAACTTGGCAAGACGCAGGGCCGAGAATGCCGCCATTACAAACGCTACATACGGCAGATATCCGCCCACGGCACCAAGCGAAGACATACAGTCCTGAGTATCGAGGAATGTGTAGATGACGGCCGACGGGGCCAGGCCGAAAGTGATGCAGTCGGCCAGCGAATCCAGCTCCTTGCCTATGGGCGACGACACGCCCAACAGGCGAGCGCTCATACCGTCGAAGAAATCGAATACGGCACCTATGACGATAAACAGGAAAGCCATCTCATAACGCCCCATAAAAGCGTACGAGACAGCGATGCATCCCGAAACAAGATTGCAGCACGTTAGTGTGTTGGGAATCTGTCGTGTAATACAATTAGCCATGCCAGTGTTTTTTATAGAATCGTGTCCGGGCACTGCCGTGCACCGGATATATTATTTAAGTTTGGCGATGACCGTAAGGTCACCCGTGGTGCACTGCCCCATCTTGACACACACCTCTGTACCTAAAGGCAGATATACATCGACGCGCGAACCCAGCTTGATGAATCCCAGATGCTCGTCTATATAGCATTCCTCGCCAGGCTTGGCATATGTCACTATACGGCGCGCCATCGCACCGGCAATCTGCCGGCAGAGCACACGCTCTCCCTCAGGGGTCTCTATCATCACGTCTGCATGTTCGTTCTCCTCGCTGGCCTTGGGAAGCCATGCCTTATGGAAATTGCCGTCCTTATGTACCACCGACACCACCTTTCCGTCCACCGGAAACCAGTTGGCATGAACATTGAACAGACTCATGAATATCGAAATCATCAGACGACGGTCGTGGAAATACTCGTTTTCATCGACCTCTTCAATCACCACAATCTTACCGTCGGCCGGAGCCACCACCACCCGTTCGGTATCGCCCTCGAAATAGCGTTTGGGACAGCGGTAAAAATTGAGCACCACGGTCCATACCGTACCGAACAGGACAACGAAAGACCAGAACGGAACTTTCGAATCAAAATAGCACCATAACAAGGCTGCAACGGCAACAATTGCCAACATACTGACCGTCAGTGTGTTCGTACCTTCACGATGTATTCTAATCTTCTTCAGTTTCTTGATTCTCCGTCCCATCGATTAATTTTGATTGTTTCTAAATTCAAATGCAAAGGTACACCTTTTTTATTTATCTTACAAACTTTTCTCCTTTTTCTTTCTCGCTGATACAAAATATATTTACTTTAACGTATGTTAATCCGCTTGCGACGTACTATTTGTGCCCTACGAGCCGAAAAACGGCATTTTTACGTCAAAACAGGAAGCGCTGACTGTCAGCGAGTTACGGCAACGCCACTTCAAAAGAGCCATGTAAAGAAAGCAGAGAGGGCCGTTTGGCCTTGCAACGGGGCCGTTATTGCATTGCGACGGCGGCCCCGTTGCAAGGCCAAACGGCCGTTACGGGAATGCCGGGAGGCCCTTACGGCAAGTTTTCCACCCCGAAAACGGGTGTAAAGAAAGCAGAGAGACCCTCATTGGTTTTCTATTTCGAGAAAAACAAAATGCGTTTTTTTCAGAATAATCCATACAAAATTACGATATCACCGGCAGACACCTGTCTCAGTCGGGATTGTCATCGGCTGCACAATCAAGACATAGGAGTTTTTGGATTTTCTTATTGTTTAATTTGGCAGTCTTACGGTTTCTGCGTAACTTTACGCCTCCAAATCAAAACAGGAGGGCATAAGACATGGAAGATTTCGTACACCTGCACGTACATACATACTACTCGATACTCGACGGACAGGCCAGTATATCGAAGCTGGTCGACAAGGCCGTGGGCAACGGCATGCGCGGCATGGCCATCACCGACCACGGCAACATGATGGGCATAAAGGAGTTTTTCAACTACTGCAAGGGCGTGAACGGCAAGCGGAAAGATGCCGGACAGGAACCCTTCAAACCCATCTTCGGCTGCGAAATGTATGTAGTGCGCAACGGCCGGCGGCTGACAGACAAAGAAAAAGCCCAAGGCGACAGCGGCGGTAACCACCTCGTGGTGCTGGCAAAGAACGAAAAAGGTTATCACAATCTGATAAAGCTGGTGTCGAAAGCGTGGACCGACGGATTCTATACCCGCCCGCGAACGGACCATGTCGAACTTGAGAAATATCACGAGGGCCTCATTGTCTGCTCGGCGTGTATAGCGGGTGAGGTGCCGGCAAAAATACTGAAAGGCGACATCGCGGGAGCAGAAGAGTCGGTGCTGTGGTTCAAGCGCGTCTTCGGAGACGACTACTATCTGGAACTGCAACGCCATGAGGTCAAGGACCCGTCGATACGCGCCAACCGCGAGACATTCCCTTTGCAGCAACAGGCCAACAAGGTCATCATAGAACTGGCCCGGAAACACGATGTCAAACTGGTGTGCACCAACGACAGCCACTTTGTCGACGAGGAGAACGCCGAGGCCCACGACCGCCTGCTATGTCTTTCGACCGGCAAGGACCTCGACGACCCCACACGTATGCTATACTCAAAACAGGAATGGTTCAAGACACGCGAGGAGATGAACGATGTGTTCTGCGATATCCCCGAGGCTCTGGCCAACACGTGCGAGATACTGGACAAGGTGGAGACCTACTCCATCGACCACGACCCAATCATGCCTTTCTTCCCCATTCCGGCAGAATTCGGCTCGGAAGAGGAGTATAGGAAACGTATTACCGAGCAGGAACTCTACGATGAATTTACGAGCGACGAAAACGGCGAAAACCAGCTGTCACCCGAGGAAGGCGCCAAAAAGATAAAGAAACTTGGAGGATACGACCGTCTGTACAGAATAAAGTTCGAGGCCGACTATCTGTCGAAGCTGGCTTACGACGGTGCGCGCCGGCTCTACGGCGACCCGCTGACGGACGAGGTGCGGGAGCGGGTGAACTTCGAGTTGCACATAATGAAGACGATGGGATTTCCCGGCTACTTCCTCATTGTACAGGATTTCATCAACTCAGCCCGCGAAGAGCTGGGCGTGATGGTAGGCCCAGGACGTGGCTCCGCCGCCGGCAGCGTGGTGGCCTACTGTCTGGGAATCACCAAGATAGACCCCATCAAGTACGACCTTCTGTTCGAGCGTTTCCTCAATCCCGACCGCATCTCATTGCCCGATATCGATACCGACTTCGACGACGACGGACGCGGACGCGTGCTCGAATGGGTGGAAGACAAATACGGGCACGACAAGGTGGCCCACATCATCACCTACGGCACCATGGCCACCAAAAACTCCATCAAGGACGTTGCCCGTGTGGAGAAGCTGCCGCTGGAACGCAGCAACCAACTCTGCAAAGCCATACCGGACAAACTCCCTGGCGGCCTGAAGATGAACCTGACCAACGCCATCAACGTCATCCCGGAGTTGCGCGAAGCCGAGGCAAGCACAAACCGTCTGGAAAGCGAGACGATACGCTATGCCCGAATGCTGGAAGGCACCGTACGCAACACCGGCATACATGCCTGCGGAACCATCATCTGCCGTGACCCGATAAGCGACTGGGTACCGGTGTCGACAGCCGAAGACAAGAGCGACCCCGGACACAAACTGCTTTGCACGCAGTACGACGGCCACGTGATCGAGGAGACAGGACTTATCAAGATGGACTTCCTCGGACTGAAGACACTGTCACAGCTTAAAGAGGCCGTAGAGAACGTACGTCTGCGCACGGGCGAAGTGATCGACCTCGACACCATTCCTATCGACGATCCGCTGACATACCAGCTCTATTGCGAGGGCCGCACGATAGGCACATTCCAGTTTGAATCGGCCGGCATGCAGAAGTATCTGAGAGAACTGAAGCCGTCGGTATTCGAAGATCTTATAGCCATGAACGCTCTTTACCGTCCGGGCCCGATGGACTACATCCCGTCGTTCATAGCCCGAAAGAACGGCCGGGAGGAGATAAAGTACGACATACCGTGCATGGAGAAATATCTGAAAGACACTTACGGCATCACGGTATATCAGGAGCAAGTCATGCTCCTCTCACGGCAGCTGGCCGACTTCACCCGAGGCGAGAGCGACGCTCTGCGAAAAGCGATGGGCAAGAAGAAGAAGGCCATCGTCGACGCGATGAAGCCGAAATTCATTGAAGGCGGAAAGAAGAACGGCCACGACCCGAAAGTGCTCGAGAAGATATGGGGCGACTGGGAGAAGTTCGCATCGTATGCCTTCAACAAGAGCCATGCCACATGCTACTCGTGGGTGGCCTATCAGACGGCTTATCTGAAAGCCCACTATCCGGCTGAGTTCATGGCCGGAATCATGAGCCGAAGCCTTGACAACATCAACGATATAACCAAGTTCATGGACGAATGCCGCGCGATGGGCATACCCACCCTGGGACCCGACGTGAACGAGAGCCGCCAAAAGTTCAGCGTGAACAAGAAAGGCGAGATACGTTTCGGAATCAGTGCCATCAAGGGTGTGGGCGGTGCGGCGGCCGACGCCATCATATCGGAACGCGAGAAGAACGGCCCGTACACGAGCATATTCGACTTCATACAGCGTGTCAATCTTGGCGCCGTCAACCGAAAATGTGTCGAATCGCTCGTACTGAGCGGCGGGTTCGACAGCTTCGGACAATTGCGCCGAGAAGATTTTTTCGCGAAAAACACAAAAGGAGAGATGTTCATCGACACCTTCGTGCGATACGGCCAGACTTATCAGATGGAGCAGAGCCAGATGCGCAACTCACTCTTCGGTGGAGAGAACGAAATCGAAATAGCCACACCGCAAATAATAAAAGGGGATATGTGGAGCGACATCGAACGGCTCAACCGCGAGCGCGAGCTGGTGGGTATCTACATATCAGCCCATCCGTTGGACGAGTTCAAAATTGTGCTCGACAATCTGTGCAACACCAACTGCGCCGAACTTTCCGACATATCGTCACTAAGCAATCGCGAGGACATAACCATAGGCGGGATAGTGACAGACATAAAGTCAAAGTTCACAAAAACCGGCAAGCCGTGCGGATTCGTTACCATCGAAGATTTCGAAGGCTCGGGAGAACTGGCCATGTTCGGTGAAGACTGGGGGCGATGGAGCGGAATGTTCAAAGAAGGATGCACCATATATATCACTGCCAAATGCCAGCAACGCTACCGCGACAGTCAGTTTTTCGACCTGAAAGTGCAGAACATAGAATATTTGCAGACCATCAAGGACAAGGCAATAGACCGTATCACCATCTCTTTGCTGACAGACGAGCTGAACGATCAGATAGTAACCGAGCTGAACGAAATAATAGCCGACAGCCCTGGAAGCACCAAGCTGTTCTTCCAACTGCACGATGCAAGCGGCAAGAACCATGTGCTGCTGCAATGCAAACGACACACGGTAGACGTAAAACGCACTCTCATCACATACATAGAACAGAACAAGAATGTACTTGACTACAAGATAAACTGACACCCCGGAAAGACAAGCATAAATGCGGCACCGGACTTACGCTATGGCTAAAATACATTCTATGCCAAAGACGCCTTAGGCCTGTTAAAAGCCCCAAAGCCTGCTTAAAAAGTCATTATCCGCTTGGCGGTATCAATGGTTTTGAGTATTTTTGCACATAACAAGGATCATGTCCCGCTATAACAAACCGTCCAAAATGACAATGACGGAACAACAAAAGACGGTATACAAAACATATAAACAAATAAAAACAAAAGAACAATGGAAGTAAAAATCACAAACGAAAATTTTGAAAGTCTTAAGAATGGCGAACAGCCGTTAGTAGTGGATTTCTGGGCTACATGGTGCGGCCCGTGCCGAATGATAGCTCCAATAGTCGAAGAACTGGCAAAGGAATACGACGGTAAAATCACCGTAGGAAAGTGCGACGTGGAGGAGTGTGACGACATTGCCGCGGAATTCGGGATACGCAACATACCTACAATTCTGTTCTTCAAGGGCGGACAAGTGGTTGACAAAACTGTCGGGGCTGTGTCAAAAGCCAAACTCGAAGAAAAATTCCAAGCCCTGCTATAACCTATGGCCGACTTTGAAGAAGAACTCCGGCTTGACGCGGAAGAGAACGCCCGCGAAGCCGAGTATATACTCAATGCCCTGCCTGCCGACTTGAAAGACAAATACTCCACAGACGATATACTATATATGATGGACGTCATAGTGGAGTATTATTTCGAAAGCGGCATACTCGAAGGAGGTGACGACAACGATTACGTTGACATTGATCTGCAGGCCGTAGCCGAATTTGTATGCAGCAAGGCAAAAGAAGACGGCCGTGGGGAATATTCTGCCGACGAAGTGCTCTTCGTGGCACAGGCCGACTTGGATTTTCAGGAAGAGAATCTTGACTGAAGTCTGTATATCAACACAGGTATAAAAAGACAGAGGGAATGTATCGCCGACAGTTCACGATACATTCCCTCTGTCTTTTTATACCTGTGTACGGTTTGCATTATCATAATAATACCAAAATCATACACTTTCATGACAGGAATCAATTAAAACCACATAAAACGACAATTCCGGACACATTGTTTGGCCACTCTGAAAAAACACCTTAACTTTGCACCGGAAACAGTAAGGATAACGATTATATTTATCAGAGGATAACAAACAACTAACAACTTGGGGTCGACAAATTCTTTAAAGAACGAGGAAAGCCCTTAAAACAAAGAAAGGTAAAAAGATTATGGTAACATTAAGTATTATTTTCGCAGTGGTATTTGTGACAACAATAGCACATGCAATGTATCTCGGAAGAAAACTCGACATGAAGAAATAACATGTTGCCAGTTTACAGATACAAACAGAAAACACAAAAAGAACGCCCCGGCTTCACTGCCATGCGGGCATAGTAAGAAACAAAAGAAAGGATAACACATTATGGAAATATTTGCAATGGTAGCCGTTGCCACCGCCATATTCGCAGTGATAACACCATGTATAATGAGAATGTCTATGCACAACAGATAAAGACTATTGATAACAACATATGAAAACAACCCCTCGAAAAAGCCGCAAGACTCTTCGAGGGGTTGTTTTTTATTCTAATCCGAAAGCATATTATTATAATCCGAAAGCATATTAGAATAATATGAAGACATCCGTCCGCCGCACTCAGAAGGTCACGGTACGGCCGCCATCTCCTTGCTCGGCTATGGTTACCTTAAGAGCATCGCCGGGCAGAAGCTCCTCTACAAGTTCCGGCCATTCGATAAGACAGAGAGCTCCACTATAAAAATAGTCCTCATATCCCATATCGTACACCTCGTCGAGCTTCTTTATCCGATAGAAGTCAAAATGATAAATAAGTTCGCCTGTAGCATCCGAACGGTATTCGTTCACTATGGCGAATGTCGGCGACGTGATTACATCGTCCACTCCCAACTCTTCACACACAGCCTTTATAAACGTTGTCTTGCCGGCCCCCATCTTGCCGTAGAAAGCTATTACGGTACTATCTCCGATAGCGTTCACAAAACGTCGGGCCGCTTCACGGATATTGTCCAAACTGTCTATTCTTATTTCCATAATACAAATGCTTCATTTATGTTATCTTTCCTTAAATCAACGTCTCTTTCCGGTCATCGTCACCACGGGTATTATCATCTCTTCCATGGATATTCCACCATGCTGGAAGGTGTCCTTGTAGTAGGACACATAGTAATTATAGTTGTTTGGATAGGCAAAAAACGAGTCGCCCGTAGCAAACACATAGCTTGTACTGAGGTTTGGCGCAGGCAGCTGTGCCTTGTGCGGATTCTTGATTACGAAGAGATCCTTGCTGTCGTATCCAAGATTCTTGCCGAGCTTATAGCGCAGGTTTGTATTGGTGTTGCGGTCACCGACTATCTTCACAGGCCTGTTTGCACGTATGGAACCATGGTCGGTGGTCACGACGACACGATAATTGCTACGTGAAAGCATCTTGAACAACTCAGAAATAACCGAATGGCGGAACCAGCTGAGCGTGATGCTGCGGTAGGCAGACTCGTTATTGGCCAACTCACGCACCATCTTTGATTCCGTACGGGCATGACTGAGCATATCGATGAAGTTGAACACCACAACATTGAGATCGTTGCGCTCCAGCTGTCTGAACTGCTGCATGAACTTCTCTGCGCCGGCCGAATCGTTTATCTTGTGATACGAATATGAGTTCTTGCGCCTGTAACGCTCCAGTTGCGTGCCGATGAGCGGCCCCTCGTTGAGGTTCTTGCCCTCCTCCTCGTCCTCGTCGACCCACAAGTCGGGAAACAGTTGGGCAATCTTGTTGGGCATCAGTCCGCTGAATATCGCATTGCGGGCATACTGTGTGGCCGTGGGCAGTATGCTGAAATACAAGTCCTCGTCAATGTCGAACGAGTCGCCTATCTCGCGGGCTATCATGCGCCACTGATCGTAACGGAAGTTGTCAAGCACTACCAAAAACACCTTTTCACCCTCGTTGAGCAGCGGGAACACCTTACGCTTGAACAGCTCCGGACTCATCATCGGATGTTCTACCGGCGGCATGGTGGGGTCAAGAGCCGCCATCCAATCCATATAGTTATTCCTTATGAACTTAGCAAAGCCGTTGTTGGCATCCTCTTTCTGCATTTCCAACATCTCCGTCATGCTGCTGTCCGTGCCGCTCAACTCCAGTTCCCAATGCACAAGTCGCTTGTACACCTCTATCCAGTCTTCATACGTGCGGCAATCGCTTATCTGCATGGCTATCTGCTGGAAGTTCTGTTGGTAGCCCGTCTGGGTCACCTCAGTCACTATTTCCTTTCTATGTATATTCTTCTTCAGCGTCAGCAATATCTGGTTGGGGTTAACCGGCTTTATCAGATAGTCGGAAATCTTAGACCCGATGGCCTGATTCATAATGTCCTCCTCCTCGCTCTTGGTCACCATAACCACCGGCACCGACGGTAAAACCTCCTTTATCCGCTGAAGTGTCTCAAGCCCGCTAAGTCCGGGCATCATCTCGTCAAGCAGCACAAGATCAAAATTCTGCCTGCGACACATGTCGACGGCATCGGTTCCGTTGGTCACCGTTACCACCTCATAACCTTTCTTTTCAAGGAAGATTATATGTGCCTTCAGCAATTCTATCTCGTCGTCTGCCCAAAGTAATAATCCGTTGTTCATCTGTAGAAATCGTCGTCAAAGTCGAAACCGCCCGTCTGCGGTTCATTGTTAATACTGTTATTGTCTTCCGTAGGAGTCTGAGGCGTATCACCGAAACCAAGGCCGTCGTCGTCATCGTCTGTGGTTGAAGGCTGCTGTACCGGAGCCTGAGGCGTATCGCCGAGACCAAGACCGTCGTCATCGTCTGTGGTTGAAGGCTGCTGTACCGGAGCCTGAGGCGTATCGCCGAGACCAAGACCGTCGTCATCGTCTGTGGTTGAAGGCTGCTGTACCGGAGCCTGAGGCGTATCGCCGAGACCAAGACCGTCGTCATCGTCTGTAGTAGAAGGCTGCCCGGGCGCCGGCACTTCAATACCCGCCGGCAAATTAACCTCACCCTCCGGCACCTCTACACCTTCAGGAATGTTGAGCAGCTCCTCATTGCTTATCTGCAACGGAGCAAACGATTTCTCAAAGAAATCCTCATAGTCCACATAACTGTATCGTGTGCCGAGCATCTTCAGATTCTCCTCGCTGATAATGATGCGGCGGCAACCTTTAAGCCGTTCGGCCATAGCCGCATCGGCATAAAGCTGACGGGCATATTGCAGAGCCTCATCGTAATTAAGGAAACCGCTTATCAGCATTCGGCTGATGCCGTTGTCCACGTCAACTGTGATGTCGAAGTTGCGCACCATGAAATTGGAGAAGTTATATCTGGCCATCTCGAAAAGCAGCTGATTCGAGTTGAGCGAGTCGGCCCTGTAAGCCAAAAGAAATACAAAACCCGTGTTGCGCTCCATGCTCAGCGTATCGGTAATGGTGCTGTCAGCCGCCATGTCCGCCCCACGGCGCGACCATATATCGCCTATGTCAAACTTTCCTCCATACAATGCCCTGCCGGCCTGCACGCCCTTGATAATCATTCCGGCCATCTCCGACACATCGCTGTCGGGATATTTCTCCACCACTTCCTTCATGCTTTTCACACAAGCCGTGGCATCTCCCTCATTGAGACGGCTCAATCCGTCGATGAATATGAACTTCGCCCTGTTGGCTCCCATAGGAAAACGTTCGGCCGACAGGCGCGTGTTGGCAGCCACCTCGTCATATCTGTCAGCCTTGAAAGCGTCGTAAGTGGCGGCATACAGCGAGTCTTCTATATGTACGCCGAAGAGAGCGTTCTCTGCAAAGTAAGGATCACTGAGCAGCACAGTCCATTGGCTCTCCGGATAGTCTGCCTGCATACGTGACAAACACCTGGCCGCAATGTCGTGACGCCCCATCCGCGAGTAAAGCAGAAACAGATGATACCATGCCTCATCGTTCTTCTCATAGTCGGCATATTGCTCAGTGAGCCTTTTGAGAGCTTTCTCGCCAAGCGGCAGATTGTCCAGTTTGTCCTTGAATATCACTCCGGAGTTGAACAGTCCGTCCTTTATTATATTGTCGCTTTCGGCCTTCTGCTCATCCGTAAACGGAATCTGTGCAAGATAATACTCGCGGGTATGGGGGTCCGTCGCAACACTGTCGCTTCCTTCCACATTCTCCCCCGCAGCCACATCGGACGAAACCTCGCTGCCATTCACGCTGACTGAATCTCCGGCCAAATCCTCACTTTCAGCACCTTCGCCTCCCGCCAGATTCACCACAGTGCGGTTGGCACGCTGCCAGTCGTCCACATTCTCGCGCTTGCCCCACTGCTGCTGGAAGGCCGTCTTGCCCTGGTTCACGGCCATTGTATTGTAAAAATACCACGTGCCCGACTTTCCTGCCGCTGCGGTGTTTGCCCCCGTTGTCCTGTTGTTGCCGAATCTGTTGCCTAAGGCAGCCTGCGCCGCCTGCCGCTTGTCGGCTTCGGCCTCTTCGGCAGCCCGTTTTTCCTCTTTCTCTTTCTTCTTCAAAGCCTCTATCACACGGTCGATGGCCGCATTACGCTCGTCCTCCGGCAAACCGGCAAGCACCTGCAACGAATCTTGCAGATATACGGCATCGGTGAAAGGTACCAGTTCGTCGAGCACTTTCGAGCGCGCCGACAGTTCGTCATAGTCGGCACGTTCCTTGTCCAACAGTCCGATGGCTTCGCCATAACAGCGTTGTGCGTCGTTATACTTCTCGCGTGTCCAGTACAGATTGCCCAGTTTAAGCAGCAGCACACCTTTCTCTATACCGTTGCGCACCGATTTCTCGTTGCCTTTCTCGTAGGCGGCAATGGCATTGAGAGTGTCGCGGTCGGCAAGATAAATGTTTCCTATGGCATAGTAGACCTGGTCAAGATAGTCCTTGTTGTTGTCCGAGGCAGCCATGCGGCGCAGCCGTCTTATCATCTGACGCGAGCGTCCGCCGGCCATGACTTCCGTCTGGGCGATGCGGGCATTGAACTCCACCTCGTAAGGCGGGCTCTGCCTGACCACACGACTGTATGCCTTGTAGGCCGATTCCCTGTTGCCCAGCTCCGTCTGAAGCTGTCCCATGAGATACCACATGCGCGCTTTCTGCTTCTTGCGGCGTTCGTGCCTTATGGCTTTCGCCAGATAGGCGGCAGCCTCTTCATATCTGTGGCTACGCACGTAAAATCCGGCGTAGGCATAGTCCCAGTCCTTCACGGCACGATAGTGCATCGTGTCACGCCGCATCTTCATTATCACGTCCTCGGCGTCGTAGAGCCAGTCCAGTGAGGTGTAGCTCCGCGCCAGCCACGCACGCGCTATACCATTGATTTCAGGCTGAGTGGCATACAGACGCGACATGTATGAAAACGTTGCCGCCGCCTCGTCAAAATTGCCTTTCTGGTATTGCGACTTTCCGAGCATCAGCCATGCTTTCCACAGGAAAGGGTTGTACTCCCTGCGGTTGAGCCACTCTATGTCCTTGGCTGTCTTCCTGCGGTTCTTTGTCCATTCCGGACGTCGCTTTATACTGTGCAGCTTGATAGCCTTTTCCGATTTCTCTATCGCCCTGTCGAAGTTGGACCGGCCGAGCTCCCTGCTCGACTTGTTGGCCACGGCATCAAGGGGAATCATCTCGGTAAAGTTGTCTTTATTGCCGTTTTCCTTCTCTATCATGCCGTCTGTAAAGGCCAGACTGCCATTATAATAAGTGTTGTAACGGGCATTGAACGAGTGCCACCACCGGCTCTTCGCCGTATTCTTATGCGACGAACAGGCCGTCACGAGCAGCAGAGCCGCCACAACGGTGACAGTAACAATATATATGTGTCCAAACCTTCTCACATTAAATTAAACTTCAAAACAGCGCTTTTTATTGTTCTCGGTGCCGCATAATTAAGCATTCAAGACACCGGTATGACGTTTTCCGGCCTCAGCCCGCTGCCGCATCGTCCATTATCATCATCATCTCGTCCTTAATCTGGTCGGGCGGCTCTATGCCGCGCAGCGCCATGCTGCGGCTCCACGGAGCCACCTCACAGGGATTCATGGTGAGCATTACTTCGCGGAACATCTCGGCCTCATCGTCTGTATATCCGTCGGAACGGCGGCCGGCAAACATGTCGAGTTCCTCGTCGTCGTAGTACTCTACATCTTTCACGGCCGCCTCCATCATGCAGTCGTGCGCGCACTTGGCGCTTTCGCCGCTGCACGCGGAGCAGTCGCTCTTGGGCTGCACCACCCCGCCGCCGTCACCGCGTGAAAACAGCATGCTGCCCAGCGCCACTGTGACACCGAGCACTATTATTATGATGATGAGTACGGTCACGTCCGGCAGTATCGTTATTCGTGAATGTCTATTGCGAAGCCCGAACTCTTCAGGTCGTTCCAGAAATGCGGATACGACTTTGTAACCACATGAGGATTGTTTATCCTGACTCTGCCCCATTTCATAGCCAGCGGTGCAAAGGCCAATGCCATGCGGTGGTCGTCGTAGGTATCGACAGCGGCATCGGGCAGAGGCTCGCAACGCTCACCGCTCCACACCAGCTCGCGCCCTTCAACGTCGCGCAGCACGTATCCCAGCTTTCCCATCTCCCGCTTGAGCGCCTCGATACGGTCGGTCTCCTTGATTCTCAACGTCTGCAAACCGGTAAACCTGAACGGCACACCAAGCGCGGCGCAGCACACTACGAAAGTCTGCGCGAGGTCGGGCGAATTGATAAAATCGTACTCCAACCGCGGAACACAATGGCCGTTGCGGCTCAGCCTGACGGTAGTGGGAACACCCTCTTCGGTCGTACCGAACGTGGTCTTCACGCCAAGCAGGCTGAATATGTAACGCACCGACGAGTCGCCCTGCTTGCTGCCATCCATCAGTCCGGTGAGCGTCACTTCGCTGTCACGGCCGCCCAGCGCCACCATTTCATACCAGTAGGAGGCTGCGCTCCAGTCGTTTTCAATGTTGTAGCCGCGAGCCGCATACGGCTTGGGGGCCACGGTGATGGTGCTGATATCGGTCCACTCGGCTTCGGCACCGAACTCACCCATTATCCACAGTGTCATGTCGATATATGGACGCGATATTATATCGCCAGTAAGGTGCAGGCGCAGTCCGTCGCGCAGCACGGGACCTATCATAAGCAATGCCGAGATATACTGCGAACTGACATTGCCGGGTATCTCGATACGTCCGCCGTCGAGCGGCCGGCCGGTTATACGCAGCGGCGGATAGCCTTCCTCACCGGCATATTCCACTTCGGCTCCGAGGTATCGCAGGGCGTCAACAAGCAGCCGTATGGGCCGGTGACGCATGCGTTCGGTGCCGGTTATGGTGTGCCGGCCGGGCGTAACGGCAAGATACGCCGTAAGAAAGCGCATGGCCGTACCGGCGGCCTTGATGTCTATCACCTCAGGCATGTCGCGCAGGGCCTTTATCATCACATCGGTATCGTCGCAGTCGGACAGATTTTGAGGCAACATGCCGCCACCCGAGAGCGCGTGGATTATAAGAGCCCTGTTGCTCACACTCTTCGACGACGGCAAGTCGACTGTATGGTTAAGTACGGCCGGAGCCGTTATCTCATATTGCATTATGATATTTTGTTATATTAAATATGTAAAGTTGTTGCAAAGTTAGTCGAAATCACAAAGATAACAAAGCAAATAACATTTATTAATAAGGCTGATAACACCTGTTTTGACATCAAACGACGCTGTCTGGCAAACTGCGGAAACAAACGGTATGTACTGTGGAACATTATGAATTGACGGCCAAATGGCAACAACCAAATATCTTTACTTTAACGTATGTTAAGCGACATCCGGACCACAATTTATGCACTAAGGGCCGAAAATAGCGCTTTTTTGCGTCAAAACAGAGTATGCTGACAATCAGCGTGTTACGAATTCCGGCCCGTATTTTTCACGTGTCAAGAAAGCAGAGAGGGCCTTTTCGCCTTGCAATAAGACCGTTATTGCATTGCAACGGCGGCCTTATTGCAAGGCGAAAAGGCCGTTGCGGGAGTGCCGGGAGGCCCTTACGGCAAGATAATCATGTCAAAAACACGTGTAAAAGAAGCAGAGAGGCCCTCGCGGCTTTTCTATTTCGGGAAAAACAAAATGCGTTTTTTTCAGAATTATCTTTATCTTTCTATCGTCGCATAATGTATTTACGCATATACATTTCATACCGGTCGAAAACCGGACATCCGCGCGATGTGCCGACATCAGACATGAGAAAAAATGAAAATAGGCAGAAAAACACAAAAAACATCGTCAAAAATTTGCATTTCTCACTAATTATCTCTAATTTTGCACCCGCAATGCTGAAAGCAACGCAAAGGACGGGATGTAGCGCAGTTGGTTAGCGCACGCGTCTGGGGGGCGTGAGGTCGCTGGTTCGAGTCCAGTCATCCCGACTGAAAAAGAGAAAGCACTGAATATCAGTGCTTTCTCTTTTTACTTATATCCGCCAGCCCGATAGTATGGGCAGAAATCCCATGCCGGGGCAGCGGAATATTGCAAGCGTGCCGGACTGTGCAGCCATTAATTTGTTGCGGCAAAATATACACCGCCGTTGGCTGCCATGCGCAGGTCGTAAAGCCCTACTTCATCCTGAGTCACGTTTATTGTGCCGCCGTCGGGCAGGTATGCCTGTATGGTGCCGTCCTCGTTGAAGCGGAACAGTTCGGTCTCTTTTCCGTCGGCCTTCATCATCCACGAGTCGTCATCGGCATTGTGAACGAAGTACACTTTGTCACCGTCGGGCTTGGTCACCTCGTATCCGTCCTTCATTGTTTTCACCGCATACAGACGGCCGTCCTGTCCCCACACATTCTCCACATGGCCTACACGTGCGATTGGCGACCGTCCGCTCCAGAACTCGACAGTGTTGAGCACCAGCAAATCGGCGACACCGCATACGGCATAAGCCGGAGATATCACGATGAACACAAGCTCGTTCAAGAACTTATTGCCTATGCCCTTGTTCCAGGACAGCAGTTTGTTGAAAAGACCGAACGAGCCTATACACGAACTCATTGTCAGTGTTCCCGCCAATATGTACACGGCGGCCTTGATTGTAACTTTTCTCATAAAGGTTCTGTTTTTCAGATGTATATACTTGAATTGTTTCTCTCTATGCGGCAGCAATGCTTTCACGCATGCCTTTACCGCCGTGCAAATATAGTAATAGCCACTGAAAAAACACCGTTCGTGTATAATATTTTAACATACTTTTCTTACCTTATACATCTTTCAAAACATGTTTATCCGGCATGCCATTGACGCGGCTGCAGTTTAATATGAAATTTTATTCACGCCTACGATGCCTCATATTGTTTTTTTTGCCTACTTTTGCATCATGGAAAAAGAACAGTCATCCGTAAAGGAACGGCAGCGCACCGGCACCGATGAACCGCGCAGATATAAAGTGACGATACACAATGACGATTTCACGACAATGGACTTTGTGGTGATGATTCTCACCACCGTATTCTTCAAGAGCAAGGACGAAGCCGAAAGCCTGATGCTTGCCGTGCACCACAGCGACAAGGCCGTAGTGGGAGTATACAGTTACGACATAGCTGTATCAAAGGTACATAAAGCCACGCGCATGGCACGTGAAGCCGGTTTTCCGCTGCGCCTGACATGCGCGCCGGAACAAGAATAAAGCATAGCCGACAATCATCTTATGGAAATACGATTTTCACCTTCAGTAAACAAAGCATTCAAGGACACGCTTGAGATATGCCGGCGCTTCCGACATGAGTTCATCCTGCCCGAACATCTGCTCATGGCCCTGCTCGGACAACGAGACATGACGGTTGCCTTGGACAACTACGGATGCGATCCGGAACTTCTGAAATCGGACCTTACAACATACTTGGACGGCACAGAGCGCGTGCCGGACACTGTAGAATATGAAATCGAACCGTCGACACAGACAGAGGAAATGATAGCCATGGCCTTCAGCATAGTGGAGTCGTCGAGTGCCAAATGGCTGAAAGTGGCACATCTCGTAAAGAGCATAATGCTACTTGAGGATTCCTTTGCGGCATACAGGCTCAACGAAGGACTGGACGACCTTGCGGACGACTTCATGAGCGAGCTGATATCACGCTACGAAAATGCCGGCGAGAACGGGACCGGACATCCGGAAGGCATGCCGCCGCAACACCACAGACTGCACGATACCACCCGGAATGACTCTGACCGCAATGAAAAACCGGCAGGAAAACAGAAAGAGGAAAACGCGGAGACGGCGGGCAACGACTGGCGCAGTCTCGTGATATGTCTGAACGAGCATATCGAAGGACGCAATCCGCTAATCGGACGCCAGCGGGAACTGGAGCGCACGATACAGGTGTTGTGCCGCAAGGAGAAGAACAATCCGCTGCACGTGGGAGAGCCGGGGGTGGGCAAGACGGCGCTGGTATACGGACTGGCGCGGCTGATAAACGACGGTCGTGTGCCGGAACGCCTGAAAGGCAGCCGGATATATCTGTTTGACCTTGGCACGCTGGTGGCCGGAACGCAATTCCGCGGCGACTTCGAAAAGCGCATCAAGATGATAATGGATGGCGCGGCACAGGAGGGAAACGCCATCGTATATATAGACGAAATACACAATCTTGTGGGGGCCGGAGCCACAGGCGAAGGCTCGATGGACGCCTCGAACATGCTCAAACCGTATCTCGAGGCGGGCAACATACGTTTCATCGGATCTACGACATACGAGGAGTACAACCGCCACTTTGTCCGCAGCAAGGGACTGGTGCGCCGCTTTCAGCAGATAGACATCATGGAACCGGACATAGACGAGGCCATCGGCATACTGCGCCAACTCAAAAAGAACTACGAACAATTTCACGGCGTGACATATGCCGACACAGCAATAGACTTTGCCGTAAGGGCGAGCGCACGGCATATCAGCGACCGCTTTCTGCCCGACAAGGCCATAGACCTGATAGACGAGGCCGGAGCCTATCGCGAGATACACCCGCTCGACAGGCAGAAACGACAGACTGTGGACAAAGCACTCGTAGCCGAGATTCTGTCGAAAGTGTGCAAAGTGGATGCTTTGGCCATGAAAGAGGACGACAACGCCTCACTCAAGACGCTCGGAAAACGCATAAGCGCCAAAATATACGGACAGGATGAAGCCGTAAGGCAGGTGACCGAGGCGGTGCTGATGGCAAAGGCCGGACTTACCGACGGGACGAAACCGCTGGCCGCATTGCTCTTCGTCGGACCGACCGGAGTAGGCAAAACCGAGGTGGCACGGGTGCTGGCCGAAGAGCTTGGCATAGAGCTGGTGCGCTTCGACATGAGCGAATACACCGAGAAACACACCGTGGCCAAACTGATTGGCTCGCCGGCAGGATATGTGGGATACGAAGACGGCGGACTGCTCACCGATGCCATACGCCGCACTCCCAACTGCGTGCTGCTGCTCGACGAAATAGAAAAAGCGCATCCGGACATATACAACATTCTGCTGCAGGTGATGGACTACGCCCGTCTGACGGACAACAAGGGACGGAGGGCCGACTTCCGTAATGTGGTGCTGATAATGACATCAAATGCCGGCGCGCAGCATGCCTCTCAGGCAAATGTGGGATTCACCGGCAACACGACGGCGGGTGAGGCCATGATGAAACAGGTGAAGAAGACATTCAAACCCGAATTCATCAACCGGCTGTCGGCAACGGTGGTGTTCAACGACATGGACCGCACCATGGCATCGCTCATTCTCGACAAGAAACTGAGCCAATTGCAGGAACAGCTGACGGCACGGCGGGTAACGATGCGGCTCGAAGACAATGCACGCGAACATCTGCTCCGGCTCGGATTCACCCGCGAATACGGGGCACGTGAGATTGACCGCGTTATCAACTCACAACTGAAACCGCTGCTGATGCGTGCCATTCTCTTCGGAAAACTCAAAAAGGGCGGCATCGCCGTCATCGAACAAAAGGACGGTTCGCTGGTACTTGGATAACAACGGCATATGCAGACGGGGCAAGACCCGCAGATTTATAATCCACACCCGCATAAGACGAAAGAAACAATTTGGATATATATACATTATGTTTTTCAGACTTGACAATACACAAGTATCCTTTCCCGATCCTCGACTCGGAGAGCCGGACGGACTGCTGGCCATTGGCGGCGACCTGAGCATCGACCGCCTGCTGCTGGCTTACAGCAACGGCATTTTCCCGTGGTATTCGTTCCGCGACTGCGACGAACCGCTATGGTATTGCCCGATGGAACGGTTCGTCATCTTTCCCGAAGAGATTCATGTGTCGCATTCAATGCGCACGCTGATAAACAAAAAGCGTTACCGCATGAGTTTCAACGAAGATTTCGACGGTGTAATAGCGGCATGCAGCAACCTGCGCATCGGGGAACAAGGGGCATGGCTCGGAAACGACATGATTATGGCTTACACCGAATTGCACCGCCAAGGCTTTGCTGCAAGCGTCGAAGTATGGGACAACGACAACCTCGTGGGCGGACTATACGGTGTCTGCATCGGCCGCGCATTCTTCGGAGAAAGCATGTTCTCGCTTGTGCCAAGTGCCAGCAAACTCGCTCTGATATATCTTGCACGCTTTTTCAGCACACACGGTGGGCGCCTGATAGACTGCCAGTTTGAAACACCGCACCTGAAAACCATGGGCGGACGATATATCGCTTATGACGAATATATGAAGATAATCTCGGAAGATTGAGAAATTGAGAATTGAAGATTGAGAATTGAGAATTGAAGATTGAGAATTGAGAATTGAAAATGGAGAATTATGATTACTATTGCTCGTCAACGATATAGCAACAGTAATCATAATTCTCCATTTTCAATTCTCAATTCTCAATTAATATTTATTGTCTCACAACGACCTTGCGCGTCTCGCCATTGCTCATCTTGACAATATTAATGCCTTTCCGAGGAGCTGCCAGACGAGTTCCGCCAACAGTATAACGCGAAACCTCATAGATACCATTACCGTCAGCAAACGGCTTGCTCACGCCTGTAGCATTCTGCACATTTACCATCTCGACATTTGTAACATACTTGTCCTCCAGACTTTCAGAATCCAGCGGACGGCTGATGAAAGCCACCACACGCATGTTTTCATGCTTCCAGCTTGAAGTCCATTTGACAGAATAGTCGTTCTCGTAAGAATTGCCGTTCCAGTTTATGACATCACCGGTAACACTTGTCACACACTTGCGCAACACACAGTTGTGGGTAAACTTTGTAACCCATGTTCCATTATTCAGCTGCCTTGATATAAGTCCATCCTCAACAAGGTATACACTCAACTTAGCATCCTCGCCCATGAAATCGGAGAATTTTTCAACACCGTCTCCAACAACCTTCACATTAAGTTTGCCGGCTTCAGGATCATATATTGCCGACACATTTACCGTGGCAAAGGCAGGATATTTCGCATTGTTGTCATCTATCCATCCACTGAACATCTCAGCCACCTGATCCTTGTATATCTCATTATAACCGAGTCCCTTGACCATCGAATAACCATCTTCATTCTTACTATCGAAACATATACGGTTGAACGAGGCGCTCGGGTATCCTGTCAATTCTTCCAAAACCATTATCTTGTCACAGTCGGCACTGTTATACGGATCGATTACAGAAGGATTCATTATTCCATGGACAGATACACGGGCTATATCGCTACGCTTGGCAGCAAGCGCCTCAAGCATCCGGTCACCTATCGGACAATATGTGCATGAGTTTGAAGTGAAATGCTCGACAAGCTGTTTGCTACGTTTGAAAGTCTCACCATAAACAGTAAAGACTGCCTCATCACTATCGTCGCCTGTATTTACCGTTGGGACGGTGCCGTCAATCTTGTCCACCGCTACGGTAAGGGTATGCTTGCCTAAAGCCAGAGCGGCAGGCAACGTTATGTCATCCGACACGGTTGCTGAAGATGAGGCACTGAAAGATATGGGTGTATTGAATGTCTTGACCACGCTTCCATCTATCGAGACATTGACAGTATATTCTTTGGGAACAACCGTACCGAAGTTTTTCAATGAGAAAGAATATGCAAGTCTGTCACCGACCTTGTTGTAGAAATCTGTAGTCAGGGCTCCCAGTATAATGTCCGTCTTGGGATAACTGTCGCTCTCGACAACAGCCTGGACACTCAGGCTGCCATAAGATTCGGAACCTATATTGTACCATCCCAACCCATCGCCATAATTGCCATAGATAAAAGACGGAGAAGCTGGGCCGGCCATCGACAATGGGTAACACTCGGCATTGTAGGTCTGACCGTTATTGGCATTGCTCTGTACATATTCAAAACCCATTAACAAGACATCAATACCTGTCATATCTAATGTATAAGGAGTGGCAAGGGTAACGGTGTTCCATCCTACGGCCGATGTTCCGGAAACATTTTCCGATACGAGATCAACCCAGCTGTTGCCATTCTTCAACGCCTTTATGAACACACGGTTTACCTGTGCCGGTTCTGTGACGCCATAACGCATGCTTACAACCTTTCCTCCGTTAAACTTCATGGCATAATCAATATCTATCAGAGTCGCTATCGTAATGTTGCCTGCAAGATTGGGCAATCCCAGTCCGTTTCCTTTTCCGGCAATATCATCAGTATCATAAGGGCCGAGAATCTTCTGGTTGTCAGCCAGCTGTATCTTCTTTACAGACGAAGGTTTGTTCTTTTTGACAACCGTCATGCATTCCGGATTCTTCATCAAACGCAAGCCAGCATCAGCCTTTTTCACTGTAAATACCTTGCCATTCTGGGCAACAGCCGCACTTACGAATATAAACACGGCGAAAAGTGGAAGTAGAAATTTACTCATTGTGTTGATTTTTTGTTATTATATATAAGCTGTAAACTGTTATCTCACGACCTTCTTGACAGCGACACGCTTGCCGTCTATTACAGTCTCATGGATATACAGTCCTTTATCGAGCGCCTGCACCTCTGCTTCCGTACCGTTGTCCACAACCTTAAGGCCTGACATGTCATAAACATTATATGTTGTCAAGCCTGTAGCATTGACATCATCGATACCTGTGGGATCGGCATAAATACAATTTATGGTAATCTTCGGGCCGTTGGCCTTGAAAGAATATTTGGACGGAATACCGTCATTCCATTCCTTTACCTCCATTGTACGTAACTGCACAGTAAACCGGGCCGAGCCATAAACTCCTTCGGTGGGCATCCACTCGGACTGAAGGGATTTCCTTTCACCGGCTGTCATAGTTCCTGTTTCAGGAGTGGTATAGTCTGCCGGAACCGTAGGAGGACATTGCACCGGGAAACAGAACTGCAGCGCCCCACTCGACATCTCTTCCGTCACCACACGAGCCCCTACGTATGCCACATCGCTGGTGGTATTCTCAACAAAAATATCAAATTTGGCTTCAACCCGTGAAAGTATTCCCGGTATAAGATCTACCTTTTCCGCCACAGCCGTATAAGTTCCGCCATCGGGAATCTCATTGCCGTTCTTATCCACAAAGCGGAAAGTATTGTCTACTGTCTGTGCGCCAGCTCCTGCAAAACAAGCCATGAAAGCCATGGCTGCAAATAATGTTCTTGTAAAAATCTTCATATACTATATAAATATTATATCCTTGTATTTCTTTACCCTTAAACTCTTTTACCGTCAATTTTGATAACCGTCAAAGCACCGGCTTCACTCTTCGGTGTCACCATCAGAAGTTTCTGTCTTTGCAATGACGGGGGCTTTAACCACGTGCAACACACCGTCGCCATTATATACAAACGCCACCACCGACATGTTCTCCGCCTTCCAATGGTCTGCAAGCACGGCCTCAGCTGTCACGGTCTTGTCCTCGCCCTTGGCTATGGCTATCGGCTCGCCGTGAGCTCCGTTCACCGCTGTGCGAAGCACATGATTGTGCATGTAATTAATATCCGCAGTGCCCGACGGCATAATCTGCGGCGCTACGATGCCGTCCTCTACGAGCCACATCTGCAGATTGCCCGACGCTACCTCCACACCGTATGTCTCGACGCTCACGGTCACCTTGCGTGCGGTTTCGTCGTATACATTGTTTATCTTCAATGCCACCGGCGATTGCATGCGCAGTATGCCCTGTGCCTGAAGTATCCATCTGTCGGGCAGATATGTACCGCCTACACGGCCTATGCGGCCTGCGGGCTGGGCCGGGCTGCCGGCATCCTTGTAATACTGCTCGCCAAGGTCTGTCTGAAGTGCCAGATTGCCAATCGTGGACGGAAATACCATACCGGAATGTATGGCCACAGCCACCACCTTGCCCGGGTAGGCCTCTTCGAGCTGCTCTATCACAGGCACGGCGTTGGGACAATTGACACACATCTGCCCTGTAAAGTCTTCTATCAGCACGGCACGCTGCACCGATGTCGGACGCCCTGTATCGTCAGGATTTTCCGGCGGGGCGACGATGCCCGTATCCACTTCGATGTAACGGTCGGCCTTGTCCACCTCATCGCACGAGGCCAGCGCCAATACGGTGCAGGCCACGGCATATATAATGCTCTTTATCTTCATATAAACTTGTCGGCTTAGAAATTATAGTTGTACGAAACGGTAACGCCCTTCGACGCCGGAACATAGCGGCACACGCCACCCGAACAGTTATAACCGGCACGGGTGCGGCCGTAACCCAGCTGCAGACGGTGACCGCCGTTGGTATATGTGACATATCCCGAATAGTAATGCTCCTTGTCCTGATAGGCACCGTCTATGTCGGGACGACCGTACATGTCGCTTACCGTCACCATGAAACGGGGAAGTATCGACAATTCGAGCAGACCGAACATCCAGTCGCCGCTCTCATGGTCCGTAGACAGATACTGAGCCTCTCCGCGCAGTGTCAGCTTGCGGTTGAACTGATATTTGCCCTCGGCCACAAAGATATCGGAATGTATCATGCCACCGTGACCCTCTACGACGGTCTGATTGTAGAATTGGTTCATGTACATCAGGTTGAGTTTGAACTGTCTGGAAAGTTTCTTCTCCACCTGTACGTCCAAGTCCTGATAGTACATTCCGTCGCCCCACTTCCAGAACGACGAGCCGTAGCCGTCGGAACCGGGCACACCACCGTCGCGGTCAGTGCGGTTGATGCCGTGCACGTGCGAGTAGTTCAGTTTGACCTTAGTGCCATACTTGCCGCCCAACAGGGTGTTCTTCCTGAAGTTGTAGCCCAGCTCTGCCTGATAGGCCCACTCGCCGTTGGCATTGGTGGCATAGGGATAAAGAGCGGCCAATGCGTAGGTATGGTCGAGGGTGAACGCCGGAAGATGGTTGATGAACGACGAAGTCAGTGCCCCTTCGTCAAGCGTGCGACGGCTCTTGAACGCCATATTGTCGCTGCGCTTGGCCTGCAGCAACAGGCTCATGCCGCGCTTTGAGTAAGACCCGGAAAGCATGGCTACATATCCCTTGCGATAAATATACGGATAGAGCTTGTCGTAAACGGGGTCCTGAGTCTTCTGGGCATACTCTGCCAAAAGGTTCAGCCCGCCCTTCTGCAAGCGTGCACGCACATCGAAAGCATTGACATTGCGCGGAAGATTGAGACGATGGTTCACGTCGCTCATTATCACCTCGTCACCGTCGTGCTTGTTGACAAACGAAGCCCCAAGAGTAAGATACGTGCCACTCTCGCCGAGCGGACGAATCAGCCGGTCGAGGCCTATCTCGACGTCGGCACCCGATATGAGTGCGTCGTTGTAGCTCCAGTAGTTGCGCTGCTTGCCGCTGAGGGCCTTTATCGTGACGCCGTCCACGGGCATCACCGTGACACGCCCGCCCAACAGCGAATTGTCGATGCCAAGGCTTCGTTCCTCGTATGTACGGAGGATAAAGCCCGAACCGAACTGCTCGTAGAAATTACCTGCCGTAACCTCAAATTTCTTCATATGAAAGCGGACGTAGGCATTGCCCAGTCCCCAACCCTTGAACTTTTTGTCGAATCCTGGCAGCGGATGTTGAAGATATTCAAGCCGTGCGCCGGCGTCGAAATAGTCGTTGTCGTCATACTTGCTCATAACGTTCACGTCGACATACGTGTTTGTAAGTCCCCAGTCGCTGTATTCGCCGGTACCTATCTTGCTGTCCTCCTGAGGTATGAGGACGTCACTCTGCACGCTTCCGGTCACGGTGAGGGTCTTCTGCCCGTCGTCCTGCGCCTGTGACATAAGTACGGAGCACCCCGCGGCAAGAAGACATAATAGTCTGTTGCTTATTGTCATTTCAATATATTCTGTCTGTCCAAGATTATTTCACGAGCTCCCGCACTTTCTCTATCAGCTCGGCCTCGCCTCCCTCGGTATATCCGTTGTGCTTGTAGACTATATTCCCCTTGCCGTCGACAATGAGCACGTAGGGTATCATCTGTATGCCCAATGCGCGCTTGAAATCACCGTTAGGGTCGAGAAGCACGTCATATTCCCATCCGTTGTTGTCGACAAGCGGTTTGACTTTGTTGATGTTCTGTGCCTGGTCTATGCTCACGGCTATCACTTTCACGCCGGTCTCCTCGCGCCATTCGTCGTAAACCTCGCTGATGGCAGACAGTTCACGGTTGCAGGGTTTGCACCATGTGGCGAAAAATGAGATGATAAACGGTTTGCCATCGTTCGACAGCTGGTCTGTACGTACGGTTTTTCCGTTGATATCCTTCAACTCAACCGACGGCAACTGTGCCGAAGCCTGCAACGCAAAAGCCACGGCCATAAAAATCAGAAATGCGATCTTTTTCATTATACAATAATTTTGCAAAATGCCACTTATATATAAATTACGTTTGCAAAACTACATATTATTTATAACAAGAAAGAACTTTTTCACAAAAAAAACGCAAACACGTCTCTCTTTGTCATTATTTCAAAAAAGGGCATGCCATACTGTCCTCCATTCCTAAAGGCCTTGGGCCCTACGGAAAAGATTAAAGATTATTCTGAAAAAAAAGCTTTTTGTTTTTTCACGAAATAGAAAAGCCGCGAGGCCCTCTCTGCTTTCTTGACACACGTTTTTGAGCAGTCCTGCCCGCCGTAAGGCCCTCCCGACACTCCCGCGAGGGCCGTTTCGCCTTGCAATAAGGCCGCCGTCGCAATGCAATAACGGCCTTATTGCAAGGCGAAACGACCCTCTCTGCTTTTTTGACACGCGGAAAATACGCTCTGAAAATCGTAACACGCTGACTGTCAGCGCACTCTATTTTGGCGCAAAAAACCGCCATTTTCGGGCCATAACCCGTAAATGACGGTTCAGATGTCGCTTAACATACGTTAAAGTAAATATATTTGGTCAATCAGACCGTATTATTTCACGAGTACCACAAGATACTTGCTTGTGCTCCAGAACAACTGCGGATTGGTGATGCGCAGCACATACTGCTTGTTGGAGTTGCGTTCGAGCGTGTAGCTGCCGGCCGGATGTGAAGTGAGCATCTTTGCCGAACGCGAATAGAGCTTTATCTCCTTGTCAATGCGGATGTCTATCTTGGTGAAGTAGTCGCGGTTGAAGTTGGACTGAAGCACCTTGCCGTCCACAAGTATCTTCTGATCTTTCAGCTCGTCCTTTGTCCCGAAGACGAACCATGCGGTGTTGAGCTGCTTGTCCTGTGCATTGATAGTGGTGGTCTTCTGCGACGACTCTTCCTTCAGTTCGGTAACATTCGTATTCAGACCGGCTATCTGTTCGTCAAGCTCGGTGATATGTATGTCCTTGGCGTCAAGTTCGGCACGCAGTTTCTGAAGCTCAGCGTCTTTTTCAACAAGTTGCTGTGTCAGGTTTTCAATGGTGCGCTTGAGCTGGTCGCCTTTGAAAGTGCTCTCGCGGAGCTGCTGCTGGAGCTTGTTTATGAGTTCACGGTTCTGACGCATTGTCGACTGTATGAACTGTACATTCTCGCGTATGAGCTGTTTCTTCGTGGCCCCCTCTCCCTGTTTGGCCACGCTAACACGATTCTGAGCCTCATTGATTTCGCGGAATCCTTCTTCAATCTCGTTGAAGGTGGCAAGCATGTCGTTAATCTCGTTGTCTCTCTCCGTTATCACCTGATTGAGAGAGTCGCGCTGACGGACGGCCTCCGTGTCTACCTTAGGCGCTTCCTGCCTGCATGACGCTACGGCCATCAGGCACAGACCTATAAATAACAGTTTTTTCATATCTTCTCTTGTTTTAAAAGTTTATATTCCATTAATCACCAAAAGCTAATGTCTCTTCGATTTGCGATCACGCCTGTGACCGTCGTCGTTTATCGATGTGCCGAAAATCAATTCGCGGGCACTCGGGGCGGTTGAAGTTGTACAGCCCTCTTCTCCTGCATTGACATTTTCGGTATTTTCTCTGTCTCTGTCGCCGGCTCCGGCCAGAACGATTACTATCTCGCCGCGTGGCTCTGCAGCCATGAACCGGTCAATGACTTCGGCAAGTGTACCCCTGACGCTTTCCTCATGCACCTTGGATATTTCGCGGCACACGCTCACCCGGCGGTCCGGCCCGAATACATCGGCAAACTGCACGAGAGTCTTCACCAGACGATGGGGCGACTCGTAAAATATCATTGTGCGCCGCTCACTGCTCAATGCGTCGAGACGTGTCTGGCGGCCTTTCTTTGCCGGAAGGAATCCCTCGAAGCAAAAGCGGTCGCATGGCAGCCCGCTCGAAACCAGAGCCGGCACGAATGCCGTTGCTCCCGGCAGACATTGCACCTCTATACCGGCCTTTACTGCCTCGCGCACAAGGTAGAAACCGGGGTCGCTGATGGCGGGCGTGCCGGCATCGCTCACCAAAGCTACTGTCTGTCCGCCGCGAAGACGCTCCACCACTGCTGCCGACGTGCCATGCTCGTTGAACTTATGATGCGACATGAGATGATTCTGTATGTCGTAATGTTTCAGCAGCACACCCGATGTTCGGGTGTCCTCGGCAAGCACGACATCGGCCTCGCGCAGCACCCGTACGGCCCTGAAAGTGATGTCCTCCATATTTCCCACCGGAGTGGGTACTATATACAATATCCCCATATTGCTGACAAATGTAATGAATTCTCTGCTATCCTCAAAAAAAGAAGGTTGAATCTTTGCAATTTTTAAAACGTATTTGTACATTTGCACCCAAATGACAGAAAACTTAACATGGGAGGCCCACCGTCCAGGAAGAATAGAGGTGGTTTGCGGCTCGATGTTCTCAGGCAAGACAGAAGAGCTGATAAGACGCATGAGACGTGCAGAATTTGCCCGTCAGAAAGTTGAGATTTTCAAGCCCGCCATGGACACGCGCTATTCCGACGGCGATGTGGTGAGCCACGACCATCATTCCATCCCGTCGACGCCGATAAGCTCGTCGGCCGAAATATTGCTGATGTCGTCGGACATAGATGTGGTGGGCATCGACGAAGCTCAGTTTCTCGACAACGGTCTCATCGAAGTGTGCAACGATCTGGCCAACCGTGGCATACGTGTAATAGTGGCCGGTCTCGATATGGACTACAAGGGCATACCGTTCGGACCTATACCGGCGCTATGTGCCATTGCCGACGATGTTACAAAGGTGCACGCCATCTGCGTGAAGTGCGGCTCACTGGCTTACGTGAGCCATCGCATTGTGGAAAGCGACCGCCGCGTGCTACTCGGAGAGACGGCCGAATATGAACCGCTATGCCGCGAGTGCTACCGAAAGGCTACGGCACGATGAAGCGCGGCGCACATCATATATTGCCTGTTGCCTATCAATTATATACTTATACAACAATTAGAATATTCTGAAAGATGACCATTACGTTCGACAGATTCATCAGGTGGATGCTCGGAGCGTTGCTTGCCGCAGCCATCATCTATATGGTAAACTATCTGAGCAATGTGCTGCTGCCGTTCTTCATTGCATGGCTGCTGGCCTATCTGCTCTACCCCACCGTCAGATTCGTGCAATATCGCATGCACGTACCGGGCAGAGTTCTGTCTATCATTGTCACGCTGGTTTTCGTGACGGTTGTCATCGGCTGTATCGTCTGGATGATTATCCCGCCGATGATAGAACAGTTTGAAAGGCTGGGATATCTCCTGGGACGCTATCTGCACGACACCATACACGTTAACAACTTTCCCGCCGCAATACAGTTGTGGCTGAGAGAAAACGACGAGACTATAACGAGCCTTTTCCGAAACGAGGACATCATGGAGGCTGTAAAGGAGACAATGCCAAAGGTATTTGCCGTGATAGGAAAGACGGCAAACATTATAATGAGTATCATCGCATCGCTGATTACATTATTGTATATGTTCTTCATACTTAAGGATTACGAAAAACTGTCAGCAGGATTCATTCGACTGTTCCCGCCAAAGAACCGTCCTTTCTGGCGGGAACTGACGGACGACGTGGAACGGGAGCTTGACAGCTACATACGAGGTCAGAGCCTTGTGGCTCTATGTATCGGCGTTCTTTGCTGCATAGGATTTACCGTCATCGGATTTCCCATGGCCATAGGTCTGGGTATAATGATAGGACTGATGAGCCTGATACCTTACGTCCATTCGCTCGCGCTGATACCAATCGTTTTCCTTTCGGCCTTGAAAGCTGCCGATACGGGGCAGAACTTCTGGGTGGTACTCGCATCGGCCCTCGCTGTATTTGCCATCGTACAGGTAATCACCGACATGGTTCTCGTTCCCAAAATAATGGGCAAGGCTATGGGACTGAATCCTGCCGTGCTGCTGCTGTCACTGTCGGTATGGGGCTCGCTGCTCGGTTTTCTCGGACTTATCATAGCTCTGCCACTGACCACGCTCATAATCGCATACTATCAGCGATATGTTACAAAAGAGGGGCAACATGCACAAAAAGACATAACCGCCACCTAATCCGTTACATTTGATAAGGCAATAAAGCGAAGGATACGCTCAACGAGCATTTATTTGAGCATTTATTGAAAAATAAACCGGCAAAAATTTGGCCGTTACAAAATAAAGCATTACCTTTGCACTCGCTTTTACAAACATACTTGTAAACAGTCGGGATCCGCTAGCTCAGCAGGTAGAGCACAACACTTTTAATGTTGGGGTCTTGGGTTCGAGCCCCAAGCGGATCACCAAAGAAGGTCTTCAGCAATGAAGACCTTTTCTTTTCAAAGACACTCGCCGCCTCTGATGTTCAATCAGTTACCCATTCTTTTGAGGCAGTATATAAGGTGGTAGCACCATCAAAAAAAACGAGAAAAAGCGACACACTTGGACGTAAAAAGCCCCCTCGGGACGGTTTTTGTGTTACCGTAGCTGTGTTACCAATCTCACAAATGTGTTACCATTATGAGTAAGTACGTAAGATTATTCTTCAACCGGAAGAAGAAAGCCACAACAACCGTGGCAGGAGCTATTGAAATCGTTGTTTGCTTACAGAGAGAACGCTGTTATTTTCATTCAGGGCATAACGTTACCCTTGACCAATGGGAGAATGGAATGGTGGTAAATCATCTGCGTGCCGTTGTTATCAATGAGGAAATTCAAAAGAAAGTAACAGAGTTCGAGCATATCCTTATAGCCATGCAGGTGAACAAGGATGACATGACTATCGCCCAATTCAAGACATACCTAAGTGCAGACGGTGGCAATCGCCGTAACTTTATGGCATGGCTCAGGGAACGTATCAATAATCGTCCGCTTCGCGAAGAAACTCGAAAAGGGCATTTAACCACATACAAGGCACTAGAACGATTTGGCAAGTTCAAAACCTTTGATGATGTAACCTTGCAACATATCTATCAGTTCGACCTTTTCATAAGGGAGGAACAAACCTGTACGATGAAAGGGAAGCCAATCATCAGAAGTCAGGCTGCCATCCACAACTACCACAAACGGTTTAAGTCGTATGTGGCCGAAGCTTTCCGTCTCGGGCTTATCAAGGAAAATCCATACGAGCGTTTTCAAGATAAACGTGGGGAGAAAAGCGACCGTCCTCACCTCACCGAAGCACAACTGAAAAAGCTAATCCGTATGCGGGAAGAAAGCACGGATGCCATAATGAACAGGTATCTTGACTTCTTCCTTTTCCAGACTTTTACAGGCATGGCATACAGCGATGCCAAATCGTTCGATTATGAACAGCACATTGTCACTATTGATGGCAAAGATTACATTGACGGGCATCGTATAAAGACAGGAAATGAGTTTGTTACTCCCATTCTGCCAATTACACAGAAAATCTTGGAACGTAACAATTACAAGATGGAAATAACCTCCAATCAGAAATACAACCAGTTCCTCAAAGGCATCGGTTTGGCTCTTAATTGTTCTTTCCCGTTAACCACACATATTGCCCGGCATACATTTGCCTGTACGGTGGCTCTCGGACAGGGTATATCCAAAGAGGTGCTACAATTTATGATGGGGCATACCTCAATAAAGACAACTGAAATCTATGCAAAGTTGCCAATGCAATATGTGTCGCAGAATATTGGGGATAAGATGTTCAGAGCGTGGAAGTAAAAATTCAAAGAGGAGATGGCTAAAAGGCATCTCCTCTTTGTTTGTTATTTATGCAGATGGTCAATTAACGATAATCAATTGTCAAGAAATTGTTCTTTACTATTGGATTTCAGCATTATTTGTGCTTTGAGAACCAATGACGGTACAAAAGACCGTAAAACCACACTTTTAGAAGGAGCTTTTTCGTCCATATCTATCATTCTCCATATCATATTGTGTGAAACTCGGATAATTTACATACGCAAAATACAGAAATTGGCTCAAACATAATAGTTTGCCAAGAAAAATTAGTAATTTTGTACTCGGATTGAGGTAACTCTGTCCAAGACATAATGGAATAAAAAGAAGCGTTATGCTTATCTTGTGAATTGGAAACGTAGGAAATTTCACAATTACACACAAGGGTGGCATAGTGGTTCTCACGCTATAGCGTGGGCTGCTATTACTACATTCGTGTGTACAGGTTTCCTACGACCTCCAATTCAGAACGTGGCATTTGCAGTTCCACGCTTCTGCGTAATTAACGGCCCAATTGGAACTAAAAGAGCCATTGATAAAAAGACAATGATACAAAAGTTTATAAAGTACATTATACCAATCATCGCTATGATAGCACTAATGACATCTTGTGTTTCAGGTAAAATAGTTCTATCTAATGATGCAAACATTAGTAAGTACAAATATGTCATTTTCGGAAAGGAAACATCAGGAGATAGAGAATTGGATGATGTAGTTATGTCTGTTCAAAATCAGATAGCGGAAACCAATCTTATAGTTTTATCTGCCTCCAATACTGTAAAAATTATTGAGTATTCAGATAGTATTCTCACACCTAATATTCATGTCACATCCGAAAAGTGGGATGGAGGGCATACATATATAACAGTAACTTTTTACGATTATAACACTAATCAAAGTGTAGCTGTCATAAAAAGTAGTGGTATAGGAATGACAGTAAGCCATGACCAAAATATAGCCCTAAGTGCAATAAGGAAAAAACTTAATAAGTTGTTCAGGTAGTACAAAATTTTCACAACAAAAAAAATAGAAATATGTACCCAAACGATAATATCTTCAACATATATTACAACATAGGCAAACGAACTCCATTTTTAGTTAAAAGATGCGAGTTGGGGTTAGCACGAGCATCAAGCGAAGAAAGGCGCATAGACCCAAATCAGGATAGGACTTTTTTAGTTGAAACCGTAAAACCACGAGGGAAATATGGCAAAGCGTATGGTAAATGCTTTGTGGATGGTAAACCTGACGATACTTATAGACAAGAATGTTATCCTGATATAAAAGATGAGGAAATTCCTTGTGCTGGGTGTGGAGAGTGGGTTTTGATAGATGTTCCAGGGGTATCACTTGATGAGATATTTCCAATTCACAAGGCTAAAGACATTCTGATGTTCGGGAAATATAAAGGAAAATCTTTCGGTGAGATTTATAAGTTGGATTATCAATATCTTCATTGGTTAGAAACAACAGACAGATTTTTCAAAATAGACTTTGAGGAACTTAGGCGATTGTACCCAAATGTGGAAAACTCCTCTGTTATATCTATAACAGAAAAGATAATTGATTTTGGCAAATATAAAGGAAAAAAGTTCAGTGATATAATAAATGATACATCTTATCTTGAATGGCTTGTTTCTATAGAGAAATTATCTATTGAGGAATTTAGATTATTAACAACGAATAAATACAATTTAGAATGAAGAAATTTATTGCTACACTAACAGTGTTATTTATCGCCATTAACATTATGGCGCAAGAACATCTTACCTTTAAAGGTATTCCTATAGAGGGAAGTATGACCGAATTTTGTCAAAAACTTAAAACAAAAGGATTTACTTCAATAGGACGTGAAAACAATATAACTTTGTTTACAGGTGACTTTACAGGTCGAAAGGCAACTGTAGGCGTGACTGCAACGGATGATGGGAAAAATGTTTTTGCAGTAGTTGTTTTTTTTGACCCAAGTGGTGAGTGGAACACACTTGTTAATACTTACGACTATTATAAAGATTTATATACTCGTAAATATGGTAAGCCCACGATTTCAAAAGAGAAAAATCCAGCCCTCTCAGATTCCAATACCGCATTAATGGCAGAAGTACATCAAGGAACTGTGGTATATGGCAGTGCGTGGGAGGTAAAAGGTGGTGATATACAACTATCTATAGAAAAAACTTCTGGAGTTTATGAGGGTATGGTAATGATTCGTTATAGGGATTCGCAAAATGTCGAGAACAAAATAAAGAATGATTTGGATGATATTTAAAGATTCTTTGATGGTAAAGCATTATAACAATCTGTCTGACTATTGAATAATCATTGATGCCACTCATACCTATAATACTTTTGTTTTGTTTGATAATTGGCATTGCCTATCTCGTTTATATCAAACGAAAAGAACGAGAACTCATCGAACAGGTTACGCCCATTACTCGTGGAGAGTGGTCGGAACGCAGAGTGGTGCTATATTTATTGAAGGAAGGTATCAACCCTAAAGCCATATTTCATGACCTATATATTCAAAAACAAAATGGTGAATATACACAAATAGATATAGCTGTTGCAACAAAAGCTGGTCTTATAGTATTCGAGGTAAAGGATTATAGCGGTTGGATTTTCGGTAACGAACATCAGAAATATTGGACGCAATTATTGGCGTATGGTAAGGAAAAGTATCGTTTCTATAACCCTATAATGCAGAATGCCAGACATATTCAATCCGTTAGGCAATGTTTACCGCAAAATCCTGGTATTCCAATTTATTCTGTTATCGTGTTCTTCGGGAATAGTGAGTTTAAGGATGTTACTTGTAATGCTGAGAACACTTTTTTAATTTATCCTCGTTCTATCCGTCAGGTGGTTTCAGAGATTTTGATGCAACCTGAGGCTAATTTTGGTAATAAATACGAGATAATGAACTTATTCACTGAGGCGGTGCAAAACGGCAATGACCCGATGATAGTATCTTCTCAAATCAACTCTGCCGCATATTATGGTCGCAATACACCTCAGCCAACATATACCACACCTTTCAATTCGTTATTTCATTTCGGAAGATTTTTGCATTGAAGAAGATTTTGGTAATATCAGTGACAATTACATTTTAATGTTGTTCTCTTGTTTGTGTTCAATCTTCCAATCATACGCCCCATTAGCAACATCGGCAACCTCTTTGTAGGTCTGCCGATGTTTCGTTTCATCAAATGGCTGTCGGCTTTCCGCATAGTCGCATAGCCAAGAGCCGATTGCCTGTTGCTGCTTCACTGACTTGCCGTAATCCTGCATGACGCTCTTGATGTCTGCGGCTTCATCATTGCCGAATATGGACTTGTATTTTTCCGTGCCGTAATGGATTATGGCATCAATCGCACATTTGAAAATCTCGCTGGCAGCATAGAGCATATCAGCCAAGATGTTCAAAACCTCCCTGTTGGTTTTCCATGCATTCTGCCAAACACGAATGATTTTATCCTTTTCCGCATTGGCAAGTTTGACTGCATTTTCAACACGCTGCTGCTCGTCCGCTTTTTGTCTGTTGAGTTGTGTTACCGCTTTGTCCCTTTCAATAGTCAGCGTGCGGTTCTGCACTAAAGCCTTGTCTCGCTCGTTTTCTGCTTTCTGTCTTTCCTCGACCAATACTTTTGTTCGCTTCTCTACCTCCCTTTTGACGGCATCGGGAAAGGCTTTTTTCATGCGCTCGTTCTCTGCTGCGAGCCTGACATTTTCCTTTTCGACCGCCGCCGATTTGCCGACCCCTACAAGACTTCCTACACTGTCAAGTATGCTGTCCACCTTGCCTCTGCGGATGTCATCACGCTGTTTCTCTTTCTCGGCAATCTCGTTGTCAAGTTCTACATTGCGTGCCACCTTTGCCTTGTTTTCGTTCTCAATGGAATCACGCTCGTTTTCGGCTTCCTCCTTTGCGGAGAGGGCTGCTTCCTTTTCGGCTTTGGCTTTCTCGGCTTCCTGCTTCTGCTTGGCAAGGATGAAGTCCGTGCGCTCCAGATGTTTCTTGCCTGTCTCAGCTTTGGAGATGCCCCTTTGCATATCCAAACACTCAGCCAAAAGTGTCTGCATCTCGCTCATGGCTTTCTCGTCCAATTTGCAGGACTTCCCTGTATCATGGTTCATCCAGTCCCAAACGATATGGGCATGGAGATTGGGTTTCCATGTGGCAATGTCTTGTGGGTTCTCGTAATGTCCCTCGTCACGGTGAATGAACACTTGCAGGGCTGTGATACCCCAACGCTCCTTGCACACCTCACAGAAACGCTGCAACTGTTCCATGCTGGTATCTTCCTTGATTACCACAACACCCTCTTTGAGTGGGGTGCTGCCACGCACGACGGTCACCTTTCCCGTCTTCTTGTTCACACGCTCACGGTCTTTGGTCTGCATTGCCCGACCTGTCTTTTCCTTGACCATTGCGGCTATCTGATTGTAACGGTCGGTCAGTGAGGTGTCGCCAAAGTCTGGTGCTACCCACACCTCATTTTTCGCCATGAGGTCAGTGCGGATGTAGAGATTTCCCTTGACTATATTTGCGAGGTATTCTGCTGTCCGCCTGTTGTGCGCCTCGCTACAGCCTGTGTTGCAAGGCTTGATGTTGATGGATGTCTTCTGTGCCATATTGCTTTTGCATTTTATGATTATACAAGAGGGAAAAGGTTATTAGGGCAGAGCCTTAATCGGAGGGTGCAGGGAGAGGGTCACTCTTTGGTCGGGTTGCATAGGGCTGAAAGTCCTTGCCGGGTTCTCAGGGCAGAGCCATGAGTGGGACGGGGCAAAGCCCAGCCCCTCGGGAGAGCCCACAACTTCGGGAGCGCAGCGGAGAAGTTATAGTGGGCTATATCTGGGCAAGCCCAGTATTTATCCATGCCGCAAATCCTCTCCTGCAAACACCACCAGCCGGGTAGTTGCTTTCAATCTGGAAAGGGTGCGCTCTCCGTATTTTTCTGCCAGTTGTTCTTTGGTGCAGTTGGTATTTGCAATTAGAAATTTGCCTCTGCGTTCGCAATCATCCACGAAGTCAGGGAACACGTTGAAACGGTTGCCGTATTCTTGATATGGTTCCTCACGCCCTACATCGTCAATGATAAGTAAACGATTTTGCATCACTTCGGTGTAGTGGCGATTCATCTCACGTGCCAAACACATTGCCATAATTTTGTGAAGATAGTGTTGCATGATGCATGGAAGTATCTGCAAACAAATGGTGGTCTTTCCCCTACCGCAGTTGCCCATACAGAACAGTCCAAGCCCTTTGTTGTCAGTCAACCAGTCTGCCACCTTATCATATTCTGGTTGCCATTTGTAATCACCGCCTAAGAAATGTTGCAGCCCTGCATTCAGCACCTCTTTTGCATTGGGTAGATGAATTTGCAACCGTTGTGGTTGCAGGCATATTTTCCGTTCTGCGAAATTGCGCACTGATGCACTGAAGTCTATCATGTCATTTGAATTTTCCATTTACCATTCTGATATGTTTTTGAATTTATTCGGATTATTTTCTGTCAATTTAATCCCCACTTGCTGAGGCGACAATGGTTTCTGCTTGTTCCCCTTGCTGCATTCTTTTTTCATCAGCCAATTCACAAAATGCTTTTGCGTATCGGCAAGCGATTTGAGTTTCATACCGCCAGTTTGCAGATAGAGGAAAAAGCCTTCAAGTCTATTCCCTATGTTTGTTTCATCCAGTTTGATTCCCTGTTTACCGAGATATTCCTTTATACGCATTATCCATTCCCTATCATCACATAGAATATTTTGCAGCCTGTCCAAAGGAAGAGGTTCCTCCATAGAAATAGTAGATTTATTGTCTGCTGTCTTATGTGTCTTTATAATAGTTCCGTCTGCTGTCTCACACGGTGCCACATTCACAGTTCCATTCTGTGTTCCATTTATGGTCACATTCTGCATTATCGAATCTTTTGATTTTATCAGCAATCCATAGCAAGGCACAATGGAATTGTTCTTTCCCTCTTCATAAGTGATAAGTCCACGGTCTTGCAACTTTTTCCTCAACCGGCAGAGTGTTTGACGACTGATGCCGAGATTATTAGTTATTCGCTGCGTGCTGCATCCAAAAGGATTGCGCCAATACTGGCGATTGGATTCCGACAGGAAAAAGAAATACAGCTGAGTTTCTTTTGCGGAGAACATCTGTACTTCATTCTCTCGCCAGAACTGCTTTATGTAATCAAAAGGGCTCGCTTCCATATCGTTTGCGATTAAGTAGGGTTGCATCCACTTCCAATTTACTAAAATAAAGGTGCTTGGCATTGAGATGATACGGTAACTGTTTACGTTGGCAACGCTTACGCACAGCATCAACCGACAGGCCTAAATATTCCGCAACCTGCTTCACGTTCATCACCACATCGGTATGCCTTTCCATACGTTGAACCACATCCTTCACTACTTTGATATAATTTTCCTGTTTCATGTCTTTTTTTTAAGAGTTAAATAGCTTCCGATTGTGGTACCTTCAATCAGGAAGTGACACAAAGGTACAGAGCTGGTCATGAGCAAAACAAATTTCCAAATCACTAAAGGCTGAAACTTAACGCTTATTATTATATGAAGGCGATTTCATACTCACTTTCATACTCAAGCGCTATATTTCAAGTAGTTACAAAGAATATAAGAGAGGTGATAATTTACAGAGAGAAGTATAACCATTGTCGACAAAAAAAGTAGAAGAAAAATAACCATATAAAATGGGCACAGTTTCAAAAGGAAACATTATCTTTGCAAAGAAGACGGACAAAGAGAGTCTGTCATGTGAGTTTATAAATATGTGTTACCACATTGTGTTACTCACTCAAATAGAACGCTACAACTGAATATCGGAAGACTCTGATAATGAAAAGATAACGCTTGATATTTTGCCAATAAAAAAGGCTCAATTCAGATACCAAACGGATCACAATAAGATTTATCAAATCACAGAAAACCTCTGAAAATCAACGATTTTCGGAGGTTTTGCTTTTTACCTCCTACCCCAAATCGGCGCAATATATTGCAATATCCAGTGTGCAAGAAGGGAGCAGGATTTTTCGTAACCAATTTGCTCCCTGCAACGTAGTCATTTCGCTATTTTTCAATGATTTGCGTTGATTGCAGCACCTTCCATACTGCTTCCTTTCGGGAGCAAACAAGGGAGCCGGATATGGGCGATGTGGTACGTTTTTCAAGGTGTACCACGATTATCGGTCGGCTTGTACCACACCTGGCGTTATTTCTGCAAGAAACGGTCAAGCAATTACCGGAAAGAGCAAGTATGTGGGGTCGCCGTGCATGGAGCGTGCGGAATGATCGGCGGCAACCCCATTTTTGCTCCCGTGGGCCTGACAAACGGATTGTGGCGTGACGGCTCAAATTCCATATAAAGAGAAGGCGTCAAGCACACGGATTGGCCGATCGGAGTCTTGCGAGGGAAGCGACGTCCCCGACGCATCCTCACAAGGCGTTGAGGCAAATCCGTGTGTAGCCTTCTCCCGTAGTCGGAGTGTGATCGGATGGTGTCAGTGACCCACCGGATCACCGTCACCATCTGACGGCAAAACCGACACAAACACCGTGAGCCGCCACGTAGGGTTTCCAAAACTTGTCGCTCATTTCTGAAATCATAGTCAAATAAATATATTAAGTTAGTCAACAGAATCAAACTACATAATCACTCGGATATAGGATGGATGCGCCCCGTCGGGGCAACGAGCACATAGCCCGGGGCAGAGCGAAGCGGCATCCCGGGAACAACACGATTGTACACACTCGCCCAGAAAGGGCAAAAGCATTAATTATCAGATATTTACAGTTTATGTATTGTGTGTGTTATGCTTTTGCCCTTGCTCTAAGTTTGCAGAAGATTGCGACAGGGCGCGGGGATTGTCGATGTATGATTCCCGGGGTGCCGCTTCGCTCTGCCCCGGGCTATGTGCTCGTTGCCCCGACGGGGCGCATCCATCCTATATCCGAGTGATTATGTAGTTTGATTCTGTTGACCAACTTATTAAAATACAGAATATGACATTGTTGCAATTGAGTAATTTCGTATTTTAACGACTCCGCTCATATAACGTTCATTTTTGAAATACAATATAAAAAGTCAATTATTTAAATATCATACAGTTATTGCTAAATTTAATGCTATTTTGATACTAAAAATGAACCACAAATTATGGGCACCCTACCCGCCACGCCTCTATCCGTTTCCGCAGTGTAAAATCGGCTATAAACTCAGTTTTTTGTAAAAATCACCGTTATAATCGCAAAAAATTGTACCTCGCTCCGGTTTTAAACTCAATTTTTTGTACGGTGATGCAATTTATGGGAATAAATTGCATCACCAACCATAACCAATTTCAGATAACATTGAAATTCTTTTTATATTCGTTCTGTATCAGCGGTGATAACAAATCTTTAAGTTCATCTAATGCATTGCAAGACTTTAATCTTAGGCTTGATTGTCCCCACCAACCGCTATATAGTCGTTTATAATAGCCCTCGATGCTTCTTCTCGGAAATTCCCCCACAAAACTATCAAATAAATTATTATAGGTTTTTACATGGTAGTTAGTAGGTTGAATGAAGTCATCCCACGTATCAAGCAATTCTGACTCAGGCTTTACATCAATAATTTCAATTTGGTCATAACGCCTAAACGTAGAAGAAAATGCTGTTTTCATGGCTTTTATGGCTTCAACATCAGTTTTTGGCGCACTATAACCAAATACCGTCAATATGCTGGCATTTTTAATTATTTCCAAAAAGCCATTCCAAGCGTTGCTTATATATGGATCTAAATTGTAATTTTTCTTTTTTACTGGAAATAAAAGTTTGGGGCGATGTAGTGATTTGTTATCGCATTTATAACAGTGTGAGTTTCTATATGCCTGTATCGCTCCACATTCACCACATATACCAACTCCTATATTTCCATGCAAAAACACTAATTGCGGTAAATCATTTGTAAAATGACAAACTCTGTTATATGCTTGAATTAGAAGGTCATCCCAATTAAACGTAAAAATGTAATCTTTTGACCTTAATGACAAAATCAAGTAATCATATATAGTAGGTTGGTCGGGCAATTCATACTGGGAAAACTTTTGTATTATTTTATTTTCCAATTCATCCTTCACCGATGAATATTCTGACATAGTATCCAACTCCGAGTAAATATCCTCCAAATTGGTACTTGTAGTTTTTAATTCTACGCCAGACAATATATGCGATAAATCCAATTCCTCAAGAAAATTATTCATAACGGAGCATTTCAACCCGTTCCTATCTCCATTAGGAATTGCCGCAATAGTCGCGCCCGCACCCAAAATAAACACATGAGGACGATTTAAGATAAAGTCATGTATGTACTTTTCAATTTCTGCTTTGTCTTCCATTTCGGTACAACCGATCTATTTAGTATCTACAATCTCAAACAATTTCGGCAATCTGCTATATGACTCTCCTTCCATACCTACTATATTAGCATTGGCTATTGCTTTATCAAGACGATTATCTGCAAGCAATTCCGATACCCATGCTTCTTTTGAAAGGAATGATTGGTGTTTACTGAAATTGGGCATATATCGGTGAAGGACATCAATCACATCATCCGATGTTGCGAAATATCGGTTGGTGTTCAGATAGTGCAAAAGAAACCAGAACTCAATTGACGGCATACTGTCACACAATATGACCACCGGATTGTCAGCATACTTACGCCTCATATCCTCAAACTTTGCTTTTTCTGCCGGTCGTGTACGGGTAACATCGGCATCAAAAACACATACGGCAATTCCATTGTCAGCAAGCACTCGTTCTATCTGCTTCTGCATTTCATCAAAAGTCTGTTCTGTGAAATTTCGCGGTTTGCAGACATAGTTATATCCACGCAGTCGTTTGAGGTGGGTGAAATAGTATCGCTCGGTCGCCCCTTCTCCGATAATTGTGATTGTCGGATTTTTGAGTTTACGCTCCTTTATTCTTCGTGCCATAACTTTACCTCTTACAATACATTCGGTAATGCGCCAAACTGACCGTTCATATATGCCCGATGGATTGACGACAACTTGTTAAGCCCTTTGAAATCAACGAGAGAAAACAGCGTAGTGTTACCGTCTTTGCCCTTTTCGGTAAACCATACGGAGTCCTTGCCAAACAAATCATCAATATCCTTCAATATCGGATCATAATGCGTCGATACAAGCAATTGCGATTGATTGTCCGGGGTATTTATGAATTTGGCGAGGATGTATTCCATCAGATTTGGGTGCATAGATGCCTCGATTTCATCAATGCACAAAAACGCTTGCCGTTTCAACTGTGTATATATAAGCGATTCAAGTTCGACCATACGTTTTGTTCCTGTACTCTGACAGTTCTCAGGCAAAACATAGCTTTCGCTCCCGGCTTCGCTTTTTACGGTATGACCGAACAATGCCGCCATTTTCTGAATTTTGATGTCGGAAATATTGAAATCAGCTTCCTGTGCGAACTGCATAAGGTTTTCCCGGAAATCTTCGCTGTCGGCAATCATCTTCTTAGCTCCCTGCGACAATGAGGATAGTGAACCGCTCTGCAATGGCAGCATACGGTTGTCAATCCAGCGGCGCATATTGTCAAGATAAGGCACGGCGATATTGACTTTCTTCAATACAGCAAGAACCGACATATTCCGCAGGCAGTTCATTGTCATAATATCTACTTCCGCCGGCGAAAGTTTGGCGACAGTTGGATTAAATATCAACTTTGATACCCCCTGCACGTCCTCACGGCAAAACACCTTTGTCGGGCGGTTTGTAAGATAGACAAACAATGCCTCCCGGCATACTTTTTCGGGATTTACCGTAAGCTGATACCAATAACGTATGCCATCCACATACAGCTTGATTTCAAACTCCGTGTCATACGACAGCGCGGACTTTCGCATAAGAAATGGCTGGACATTCGTGCCGTCATCATTCGTTGCCGGAATATTATTCCAAAAATCACGAAGGAACTCAACAGCATCCAAAAGGTTTGACTTGCCGCTGGCATTGGCTCCGAAAACAACTGCAAAACGGAGCAGTTGTACCCCGTCGGGCATCGTTACAACGCTGTTGTAACGGTCATCTCCTGAAGGCTCGAAACTTAGTTCAACCTCATCACGGAAGGACTTGAAGTTTTTTATTTTCAACTCTTGTATCATCGTAGGTGGATTTAATTTGACAAAGTTAGCCATTAAATGCGACACCACCAAAACAAAACGACGATATTTCAAATTTTAATTCCAAAATAAGAGCAAAAGCAGCCAAAAGAGAAATTAAAATTAAAATATAAGTTGATTTAGCAAGCAAAAGGGAGCCGAAAAACTCCGTAAATCCACAACCAAATTAGTGAGGGAGCAAGGATTAGCGAAAAATGGGGCAATAAATAAGGCTTATTTAACGCTCTTAATTGCCGAAAATCAGTGAATTATTACTACCTTTACATAGTAAACGAAGAAGAACATTGAAATATCGGGGTGCGCAAAAAGGGAGCATCACGATTTTTGGAGAGCTAAGTATTTGATAATCATATAGCATACGCCTGTGACATAAATACCAGGCGGATCACAGAGAAAAACGGCAAGATGCCGCAAATCGCTGAAACTAAGATAGTTTCAGCGATTTTTGTAATGCCTCTATCCGGCAAAATGACGCACATTGTAGGTCACCCGATAATTTTTTATGCACTGCACACTTGATTACTCCGGCTCAGCGGGCATTTGTTGAGAAATATGTTTTGCTCTTAATATCATAAACGAGACCATCGCGACAATTAAAGCAAAAACAGCAATTCCAATAAATGATATATTTAAACCATATTGTTTCCCAACGAATCCAATTATTACCGGACCGAGGAGTATCCCCGAATATCCGAAGGCATTAATAAAACTGATAATGTTATGTACAGCCATACCTTTAATGTGTGCCGCAAAGGAAACCAATTGAGGGACAACATTGGCGGCACCGCAACCGACCATCGCAAAGCCAACGACAGCAGCAATGGCACTATCAACCAATACTACAGTCATAAAACCGATAGCAATAAGCAAAGCTCCCCCGACCACAACAATTCTTTGTCCCAACCGATCTACCATTTTGTCTCCACAAAGTCTCATAATTGTCATTGTTATGGCAAAAGCTGTATAAAAAAATCCGGCCATAGACATTTCAATGCCACGCTCTTGACTAACAAATATTGCCGACCAGCCCATTACAGCGCCCTCCGAAGCATACATGACAAGGCACAACAATCCAACCACGACAACCATAGGAGGAATATATAATTTACCTTTCCTTGGTTTCTCAACAGGCGTGTCTGGCTCAAGTTCCTCTTTCGGTAACAAATCCTTGCATCCTAATACCAACGCAATAATTGTGACCACCATACAAATGATGACAGCCCATTTAGGTATGAGTCCCAAAGTAAACAGTACGCTCATTGTTCCGGCACCAATCAGTGTCCCCAACGAGTAGCCGCCATGAAAGCTTGACATAAAAAACCTGCCCGTCTTACGCTCTATGGCAATACCATTCACATTTGCCGCAACATCAATGGTTATGGTGCAACCTCCGAAAATCATAAGCATCACGCCTGTCAGCCATACATTTACAAGCAGGCTTATAGCTAATAATGCAAATGCCATCAGCAGTCCAGACACATAAATAACTTTCTTCGCGCCATAACGATTTACCAAAAAGCCGGAAAGCGGAAGAGCGCAAATAGAACCAAACCCACTACACAGCATAAGCAATCCAAGAGAACCCTCATCTATTGCAAAAGCGCTTTTGACATATGGTACAAGCGGTGCCCATGCAGCCTCAAGAACCCCTATTACCATAAAAGCGACCCGATTAGCGACAAGCAAATGCTTATGTTGGCTGTGAAGTATATTCATCTCAAGTTAATTTTAAACATCATATTGAGCAGGCAATCATTTTATTGATTGCCTGCTCGCTTTTCATTGGATTGCAGTTTATTGGTTTGCGGTCTGTTTGAAACCTGTGTCTTCTGCTGACCAAGACTTCCATTTGCACTCTCCGACTTCCATTTCAGAGAACTGTGCGGTGAATGAATGCTCAACCGGGCTTGCCGCATATATTCCGAACGAAATTTCTCCATCACCCTTGTCTAAATGAAATGTGCGCATCTGGTGGAAAGCGATACCGTCAGTGCTCGTTTCTATATAATAGTCACTTCCCCGGCGGCTAAGACGATACCACATTTCTCTTATGGAAGATGGAATGTCATGTGTGGCCCAGTCGGAATATCCGTTGTTTGTCACCACACTGCCCAGTCTTTGATATTCCTCATTCTCGTATTCAATTGACGCCTTCATCCAATTATCACTGTCAAGATAGATTGCAATACCGCACTGGTCAAACAAGGCAGAACTGTTGAACGATGTCTTTACGGTGAAAGAAAAGAACTTGTTAGAAGTTTTCATTTGCAGCACCGGAGCATTGTCATTGCTGAACCCATAATAGGTGCGCTGCCATAGGTCGGTGTGAGGCTCTGAAACGATTGTAATCAAAGAGTCCGTGATTGTATATTGTTTTGGTTGACGAATCCAAAACAAGTTTTCCGCCACAAATGGCTTTAAGATTGTGTCTTCTTTTTCCATATTCGATTTGTTTGTTGTTGCTGATTGTTGTCTCTGCCCATTTTGACATGATAACAGGGTGCATGCAAGTAGTGACAATGCTATGAAAATTTGATTTCTGTTCATTTGTTGAGATATTAAACCTGTTTATAAAGTCTGATTATAGTGTAATATAAAAATCTTATTCCTTGTTTAGTTTGCCTATGCGAAAATCGGGGACAGCCTCTTGCTTAAGCGATACTTCCGTGAAACAGCAGGTGTGTTCATCGTCTTTAGGACTTTGGGAACTCAGACCAAGAAGCAACTTCTCAGGAAAATCATTCTTGTAGAGGCGAGCCATATGCCATATTTTCCCATCTTCTGAAAAATAACTGCCAAGAGTGGTGCCATCGGAGGATAATCTCATATAAACATACGGACCGACAATTGCCTGATGATTATTGTCATCAGAGGTACCTATTGTGCGAACTGACACTACCCGATGGTCACCATATTCGTCCTGCTCGAAACATAGTTTTTGACAATGAGTGTCATTCTCGTATGCGTATAACACACCAGCCGAATATGTTCCGGTTTCAGTGAAGTCCGGCTGTACTTTAGCCGTAAAAGTGAAAGGCCTGGTATTGTCAATCTCTGTGAAAACGACCGCAGAACTATTAACGACGCTTCCGTCCGGTGAACGGAAATAATCAGTTTGTGGACCGGCTACAAACTTGATGGTGTCGCCCGCGAGTGTAATGCTTTTCTCTGCGCCGTTTTTAGACTTTGTAAAACGGATTCCGCCTACATTGATGTCACATGGAGCGAGTTCAACGGTTTCCGCCATAACTTTTTCGCCCAAACAGCCTGTCTTTTTCCCGGATTCTTTCTGAGTGCATCCAGTCATTGCAAGACTTGCAATGACTGCGATAAATACCATTTTTTTCATTGTGATATTGATTTGATTATTATTCATTTGCAACTTCCTTGTAAATTGTTTGTGGTTGCAAAATTAAATAGAATGCAGGATGTGCGCAATACTGATTTCTAACCAATTTTCGCATCAGTTAAATATAATTACTAACCAATAATAACTGGTGCAACACTTGTTTTTTAACCAATAATTAAGTGGACAAACCTATTAAATAAGGTTCATTCTTAATGCAATTTCTACTGCCGCTGCAGTATTTGCTACTTTTAATGCCGCCAAAATATCCTGACGATGACGATTGACAGTATAAATTGAGATGTTTAATTTATCAGCGATCTGTTTACTTGGCACTCCTTTTGCCATCAAGGACACAATTTCGAGTTGTCGGCGGCTAAGAATTTTATGGTCACTCACTTCGTATATGTCTCGTCCAACCGTCTCTCCTGTCAATAGATTGACAATGATTCCGTCTTGCCGGTTATGAGAAACGGGGTATGGAATGTAAGTGCATAGACCGAGTAAAACACTTCCGTTGGCACTACAGCCAAAATATCTCGTTGTATGGAGTATTTTGACTTTTTCATTGCCTCCGGTCCGATAAAAACTGAGGATGCATGAAGCTGAAAAATTTGTCTTTTCTTTTACTGAAAGTTCTTTTATGAAGTTAAAGAAACGAAGTTCCAGCACATGACGTTCAATAAGTTCGTCTTCTTTTGCATGACTGAATACTATGTCCTCAAAAGCTGAATTACGGTTTACCATATATTCAGGGAGATTCATTATAGTTTGACCGAATTTCCCAGAGAAAATATGGCATTCGTTGTTCTGAAAATCAGACACAACTGCTATACCTTCTGTTGCAAGCGCATAACCATTAGCACATGCTTTTGCTTTAGCAAGTAAAATGTCTCTATTATCCGAGGACTCAAACTGTTGTTCAGTCAAAAGCGATTTTAGTTCATGTTCTTGCTTCATTGTGAATTGAATTAGTTGTTATTCACCATTGCTGGGTTGTGCCATTTGACCTGGATTGCGGAACATCCCATCCCTCTCCATAAAAAACACTTCAAACAAAAAAATCCTGCCTCCAAAATCTTGGATTGCAGGATTAACCTTTTCCCTTTGTGGGCGCTGACGGATTCGAACCGCCGACCCTCTGCTTGTAAGGCAGATGCTCTAAACCAGCTGAGCTAAGCGCCCTTACTTCTTGTAAGCGATTGCAAAGGTAGTGCTTTTTTTTGTAACCGCAAACTTTTTTATTCATTATTTTACCGAATGATAAAAAATAATTCAAAAACAACTCAAATAACCGATTTTGAATCGTATCTTACATACAATATACATCTTAAAGATGAAGATTATCCTAAAAAGCATTTCCGTATCTCCTAAAAATAAAAAAACAATAACATAAATAAAAAAAGAGACTGCATTGTGAGATCATCACGACACAGTCTCCGTTATGTCAATTCTACATTCTGTTTTAATAGAATACCGATATCCTATTATTAGTTAGTGCCAATACCTCCGGAGTGTCCTGTAGTATCGTAAGTAACGTTAAGAACATCCACCCTAATGGCACCGTAAACAGTTGCTGTAAACTGTGTATTGCCTGACTTGTATGTTATAATTTTCTTGGTCTGGATGACACGGATACGAGCCGAGCCCTCGCCAGTAGAAGAAAGAGTTCCTGTCTTGGCTACATTCGTAAGTTTTGAACCGAACTGACTTATCAAGAATGTCTCTGCAATACCATTACGGTTTGAAGATACACCTGCCTTTGCCGTATAATTGAAAGCATTGCTGCCTGCATGTATCAGAATATCTCCATCAAAAAGAACTTCTTCCTGCTCTTCAATCTTGATTACACGAGCCATCAGCGAGAATGTCCAGTTTGAGAAGTGATCAACCTTAGCCGAAAGTGTATTTTGTCCGACACTAATGCTCTCAGCAGGATCGCCTTCTTTATCGTTAGTACACTCGAAACTCAAACCTTCAGCATTCTGAGCTGCAACAGATATTGTAACAGGCTCGTCAAATCTGGCACCATCGGGCTCGCAGACAGCAACAAGCACATCGTGAGGCTTGTCGTTTTCTACCTTATCCTCTGTAACTTTAGGCTCTTCAGTAACGGCAACTACATTATACACACCGATACCAAATTTAGCATCATCCGATACACTTTCGTTTGTTTGGGTTATACCTGCAGGGATAACAATCGAAGAGTTATTGTTACCGTTTACTTCTGTTTCGCTTGTACTGGCTTCTGCATCAGCAACAGAAGTATTGGAAGTAGGTTTCTTAATCAGAGTAACATCAAGTACAATGTTCTTGTTTTCACCAAGAACAACGTTGATTGTCTGTGCTACATAACTATCATCAGCAGAAACAACAAGTTCACCATTCTCTTTTGTAGTGAATGTCTTGTCAACAGGCTTACCGTTGTAAGTCAGTTTTGCATCAGCAGGGTTCGTCTTCACTGTAATTGTGTAAGTAGTCTCAGCAGAAGGAAGAGTTACTTCCGGTTTCTCGTCGAAAGTAGGATCACTAAAACAAGAACTGAGCAAACTTGTGCTTGCTGCAATCGTAAGGATTCCTAAAAGGAACTTGATTTTTTTCATAACCTTTTTTTATTTTAAAAATTAATACTAAGAATTCTTTATATTCAGTCATCTTGATATACCATTCAGGTATCGCTGCAGATTCTGCTCTATGTATTCGGCCTGAAAATATCGTGCCGAACGGTTTTCGTCTGCGCGGACAGTATATTCACGCCCCATATTTTCATTGGCATACCTGTAGTTCGAAACCATACTGTATTCCCAATTGAAATATTCCGGCATCCTCAAACGTATTCTCCCGTTGCGCTTCTGCCGTTTGCCCATCATCGGAATTGCAAAATGGAATCCGGCATTGTGCTCTCCATCTGTCAGAACACCATATACACCTATTGCATAGTCACCGAAATGACGTGTCACGTCCATCCGTCCTCCATAGTCACCATAAACGAACCTGCCGGCCGTAAGCTGTACTTGCAAGCGAGAGAATCTCTCATAATAATCAGCTTTTGCCAAAAACGTGAGTTTGTCAGGCTTGACGAAATGATAGCCTTTGTTGTCCACATAAGCCTCGCCCAAGTATCCCACCTTAAGTTTCAGTCCCAATGCGTCTGTCAGTTGACGACCGGCCTCGACATTCGCTCCCATGAAGTTAGAGTATAGGATTCCAGCCGCAGCCTTCAGACTCCAGCGTCCTCCTTTCATAAATTCCTGCTCAATATCGGCTATACCGATACGGCAATATCTCAACGTGTTGTCCTTCCGCAGATTACCGCCTATCAGCGGTATCACCGGTTGGACCGTTATCCTGCTACCACGCCATAAGGTCGTTTCTATCGACGGTGCTATGGCTACCGCATATTCGTATAGCACATCAAAACGATGGTTGTCAATGGACACCTTAGGGTGGAAGGTCACATCTATTTTACCAAACGAATTGCCGTTTTCATCCGTATTGTCAAGGATAGCCATTGCATTCTCCACCTCATAGTCAGCCTCCAAAGACCACCTTGAATCTACATGGCTTGCATGTACACATACCTTAGGCACTTTTGAATCGAGTACCACTATTTCAAATCTCTCCGCATCGAGATAATATTGCGACAACTGTTCGAGCATGATGCCAAACCCGCGATATGTTCCACGGTAAACAGGATCTTCAAAAGCGGCATAGACCACATTGTCTTCCACGCCTACCCTTACATTCTCAAATCCCATGTCCACAAGTCGCGACATGATGTCAACATCCGACTTGGCCATGCAGAGAAATGTCTTCAACAGCAAAAGAACCAATATGCAATATCTCTTCATCTTCATATAATGTCAATATTTAATTGTATAAAGATAGCTGAGACCTCCACACACTCCCTCAAAATCGCGTGTAAGACACATTGCTCTAAGATGTCGGAAAAGCACGACCGATGCCCCGACATTGATTCCTCTGGTATCGTATTCTGCCATTATCTTCAGATTGTCAAAAGATATCGGCGAGACAGAAATGCCTCCAAAGACTCCATCATACGTAACACCGTCATCTATAGGATGTGCATAACCCAACGTTGCTCCTACGTTCACCATGCCGCCCAAACGGACATTCTTGGTAATCACTCCGTATACTGCAGCATATTCACTGTTGCCGTGATCGGAATATATATCATTTACTCCTACCACAACACTCGGCCACCATTTACCATCCTTCTCTCTCACAGGCCGCAAACGAAGTGTTGTAGAACGGTCTTGTTGGTAATATCCCATTTTGGGGTTGGTGGCACTTTTTCTTGTTTTCCGCAATGTCTCACGAAAAGTTAGTTCGACAAAAGAAAAAGGTGTAAAATTTATATAATAAAGTCCGGTATAGTAGTCATATACGTCTACCATCATCCTCTTCTGAAGAAGATTCATCCCTCCTTCAAAAGTTCCTTCCGGATTCATTTCCGCAGACGGTATGTTCATTAGTCCTTGTGTTCCTATCAACTGCTGAGACATTACGGGTAATTGAAATACCCAAACAGTCCACAAAACAATAAACCACCGGTTACGGACAAATTTTGTCATAACCTCTTTCAACATGTAATTTCTCATTACAAACGGAGCAGACATCAAAATATCTTACTCCTACTTAATTCATATTGCCGTTGCAAAATTACACAATTAAATCCGAATATATTCCATTAGACATTGTCTTTTTTATCCTTTCAAAAAAATATCCGCAATTAGCTATATTTTACAAACAATTTGGACAATGCGTAAGAAAAAGACCGGTACGGACAACATCCGCACCGGTCAAAATTATTTTTATTTTTATATGTATACAATATTACTTCACAACAACAGTAGCACGGCGGTTGTAAGAAATCGGTGACAAGGTGTTAACACCACCTGCAGCAACAATCTCAATGTTATCGCGGTTCACACCCATCTTAACCAATTCATCAGCAACGGTCTCAGCACGCTTCTTGCTGAGTTTCTGGTTGAATGCAGCACTACCGGTTCTGCTATCGGCATAACCTGTAACAACAATCTTAGAGTTGTTGTCCTTGGCAAGTTCAACGAGATCCTTAACATTCTGAAGATCCTTTCTTGAAGCAATCTTAGACTTACCTATGTTGAAGAATACAGATACCGGAGCAGCTGCAATTTCCTTAACGACCTTAGTAACTTCTGTCGGTTTCTGATTAGCCAGCATATCCTTCAACTTGGCATTTTCAGCCTGAGAATCTGCAAGCTGTGCGTTAAGGGCGTCAATCTGGCTCTGTGACAGAGCTTTCAATGCCTCTACATCAGGAGTCTTGCTGAAACGTGTCTTACCGATGTTGTAAGTCAAACCTACCTCGACATTGAACATCTGGTCACGGCTGGCAAGTCCCTTCTTGTTCTCACCCTTGGCACCGTTGTTAACGCCGTCCATGCTTGTCTCCCAAACACCGTAGTTCACGTCAAGGTTAACAGCAAAACGATCGCTAAGACGGAATGTGTTGAGGATACCACCATTCAGACCCATGGCATAAGTATTTCCACTCATATTACGGCCCACACCGGCACCTATGTAAGGAATGAAGTTCCAAACACGCTTCTCATTGTATCCATAGAGCATGTTGCTCAGATTGAAAAGAGCCTGCTCGCTCAATGTCCAATACTTGTTGCCGTTATCCTCTTTATCGACTGCAACACCCTCTTTTTCAGCCATTACAGTACGACCCCATACACCATTGAACTTCGTACGGAGACCGAGTCCGGGAGTAAACCACTTACCGAGAGCTACAGAAAAACCGAGATTGTTGCGGAAACCTTTGAACGGACTCTTGTCAAGATCCCAACCACGCTCCTGATTGCTATAGAAAGCAGTACCTACTACGTTTGCCTGAACAAACCAATTGCTCCAGAATGAATTTGTAGCAACGCTATACTTCATTTCCGGTACAGCAGTCTCAGTGTTCTGAGCCATTGAAGCCACAGAAATGCCGGCAAAAGCCAGCCCCATTAATAACTTTTTCATACCTATACTAAATTATACATTAAACAATATGCACTTTTGGTTGTGCAAAAGTAAATAATTATTTTTGAATAACCAATTAAATAACAAGGAAAATCATTTTAAGTCACAATAAAAAATCATAAAAGACCATTTTATATAATATGTGCATATTTTTTTTGAATATCATTCGACAATTTAGAATGTTAAAGACGACACCAACACAAAGGATTCCGGTGTTCATGTCTTGAAATAATATATAAGTTGGTCAACAAAATTAAACTACATAATAGTCCGGATATAGGATGGATGCGCCTTGAAAAGGCAGCAAGCACATAACCCGGGGCTGAGCGCAGCGGCACCCCGGGTATCATGTTCAATTATCCTATTCGTCTTGAAAGGGCAAAAGCATTAATTATCAGATAATTACATTTTTCATATCCCATATGTTTTTATGCTTTTGCCCTTGCAGGGCGCAGGGATTGTCGATGTCGATTCCCGGGGTGCCGCTGCGCTCTGCCCCGGGCTATGTGCTTGTTGCCCCGTTGGGGCGCGTTCTGTCAGGGAGCTTTCTGTCAGGGTACGTTCTGTCCAGAGGATGATATAGTTTAATTTTATTGACTAACTTCTTTTTATTTCCAAGCAAACCATATGAAACTCTAAAAACTTGCGACACCTTATCCCCATAAAGCCCTAAAAACTACCCTAAAAGCTTCTCAATATCACGCTGAGGGAGTATACATATGATAGATTTGCCATCAGGGGTATAATTAACATTCGAGCATGCAAACAATTCGTTGACAATGCTCTCCATCTCCACATTGCCGAGCACCTGTCCATGCGGAATAGCCGCAGTGCGTGCAATGCACAAAGCCAGCGACTTGTTTATCTCTTCAAGTGAAGTGCTTCCGCTGTCCACCGCATCACTAACCATATTATGAAGCAACGCCACGTAGTCCAATCCCTCTATACCGGTAGGAATGCCGTTGACGGCATAACTGTTGCCTCCAAGGTCGGTAAGTTCAAATCCGATATTGGCAAGTTCCGGAATAATCTTATCAAGTACAATCCTTTCCGACGGCGAGAACTGCACCACTTCTGGAAACAAGACCCTTTGGGTGCTTGACGCACACGACTCCATTCTGGCCAGACAGCGTTCGTAACGTATACGCATATCTGCACGTTGCTGGTCTATAATCATCAATCCCGACTTCACGGCTGTCATGATGAAACGTCCCTTATACTGATAATGAACCGGCGATTTCTCAGCTATCAAATCATTGGCGTATTTATCGGCCGGCAAACCATATTGTAACGGTTCTGTCGGCATACCGGCCGGCAACTCGTCATATCCTACATCAGTCAAAGGTTCACCGTTACCGTCATCGCCTGTATACAATCCGCCGAAGATGACATTTCCGTCATCGGAATTCATCCCTTCCGATTCGTTTTCCAGACCGGAATATCTACTGCCGACAGCCTCTGCCCCAAACAAGTCTATATCCTTTGGCGGTTCCTTACTGAGTCTTTCGTACATATCGTCGTTCCAACTCTTAGACGACTCTCCCCGTACGGAAACACGTGTCTGAAAAGGATTGTAAGACGAATTGTATTCCGGAGACGGCGGTTCGACGTCCTTTGTCGGGTCATATACAGGAATCTCCGGTTTGCCTTCCGTATCAAAATCAATCGACGGCACTTCGCAGAATTTTCCTATAGAATCCTTCACTGCAGCAGTGATAATCTGCCATACGGCCTGCTCGTTCTCAAATTTGATTTCCGTCTTTGTGGGATGTATATTTACGTCGATATCGGCAGGATCAACGTCAAGATAAATAAAATACGGCACTTGCGTACCGGCAGGAGTCAGACGGTCAAAAGCGTTCATCACAGCCTTGTGAAAATAGGCATGCTTCATATATCTGCCATTTACAAAGAAATACTCGTGGGCACCCTTCTTGCGGGCAGATTCCGGTTTACCCACATATCCGCTGATACGGCATATTGCCGTGTCCACACCTACGGGTAATATGCTATGCCCGAAACGTTTGCCGAAGACGTCTATGATTCTCTGACGCAGACTGCCGGCACGCAGGTTGAGCACCTCATTTCCGTTACTGTGCAGAGAGAAGCTGATTTCAGGATATACCAATACGATACGTTCAAAGGCCGTCATGATGTTGTTGAGCTCCGTAGCGTTGGTTTTTAGAAACTTACGGCGTGCGGGCACATTAAAAAAGATATTCTCCACAAGAAAATTACACCCTACAGCACATGATACCGGCTCCTGCCCTGTCACCTTCGATCCCGAGATGGATATATGCGTACCTACCTCGTCACTCTCCATCCTTGTCTTCAACTCTACCTGAGCCACCGCTGCAATAGAAGCAAGAGCCTCGCCGCGAAATCCCATGGTATGCAGGGCGAACAAATCGTCGGCCTTGCGTATCTTCGACGTGGCATGACGCTCAAAAGCCAGGCGCGCGTCGGTCTCCGACATGCCTTTGCCGTCGTCTATAACCTGAATAGATGTACGCCCGGCATCCACCACAAGCACGCGGATAGTATGTGCACCGGCATCAATGGCATTCTCCACAAGTTCCTTAACGACCGATGCCGGACGCTGTATCACTTCACCGGCAGCAATCTGATTGGCCACCGAATCCGGCAGCAGTTGTATAACATCACTCATTGTCGAATCTTTTTTATTTCACATAAACAAATCCCCCGTAATCAGCCAATGCATCAACAGCAACATAGCCGCTATAAGAACAATAAGAACAATGTTGTTCTTCCGGCCTTCACGCTCCTTGATGCGACGCAAATGTCCGGTGCTTCCGGCAAACACACCACGCAGCCTGTCCCTGTCCGCAACATCCGGCCGAGACATACCGAGTTCACGCATGGCACGCTCCTCCAGGGCCTTCAACCTTTCCTTACGTTCATCAGAATATATCATCACATGATGATACCCCCTTGGACGTCTGTTACAGAATATCCCCATCGGCAGCGGTCTGTTCGGATTTGTTTGCAGGAGTTTCATCTTGTTCCGCCGGTTCTGACACAGCCGTGCCTGCCCCGGCCGGCTCTTTATCCGCAGCACTGCCATTGTCCCCAAATCTCCTCAGCGGTGCCTCACGGCGTTTTTCCTCTTTCAGTTCCGTGCCGGCTTTCTTTCCGCGCCAGTTGAATATATCATTCTTGTCAATCGGACGAATATAATCAAACCACGCATAGTTCGGCAGAAATTTCCTTTCGGGAGGAATCTGCGACATAGGATACAGAGTTCCCTCGGCCTTTGGCATCCAGATACGCTTCATCTTACGGTTCTCAAGAAACATCCTCAGTTTGCTGGTCTCCGTATAATTAAGTCCTATAAGCATACTGTCGCTCTCGTCGACCGGATAATACACTATCAGCACATTATCGTCAGCCTCTGCCTCATATATCTCTCCGTTTCTGAAAAAGGCAAACATCTCTCTCGACGCTACCTGATTATAATGTACCGAGTCAGGCATCTGCTCCACAGAAAGCGCCTGTCCTATAACGTGGGCACGGTCTATCGTAGAATCACGCATATACACCTTTATCACCTCGCCAAGCAGCTGCTGGCTGAGATTCCATACAATGGGGTCGCGATACATCGTAAGACACGAGTCCTGGCTGTTGAACACCATTGAGTCGCACACAGCCTGCACGTCGGTACGGTACGCCCGCACCTTGTTGTAGGCATGAATCTTGCGGTATACGGAATCGGTATTGATGTTGAACGTATAAATCTTGAATGTGTCGGCGTGCATATACAACGTGTCCGCCTGCGAGAAATCCATAGCCACGGCCCGCTTGGTCGACATGCCGTAACCCGTCTGTTCATTATAGAAACAATAATCACCTGTGAGTCTGTTACGGTTTACCGTATCTGTATACACTACATTTCCAAAAGCCTCGCTCGTGCCGTTCACCTTGTCGTAATACACGCTGTCCCCGATGATTACCTTTCCTCCGTCGCGCACCACCGACCGCCCGTACAGTTCGGCCTGTTCGCTCTTCGTGTTGTAATATCCGTCCTCGGTATATATACGGCTGCTGCCCGACACCACCTCCGACGGGCCAAGCACATGAGCCCTTGAAATGTTCATGTCGTAATAAAGAGTATCAGACGTAAGCACATAGTCCTTACCGCGCAACTTCACACTATAGTTGAACAATGCCATCTTCGTACCTGTATTATATTCTCCCCAGTCGGATGTAAGAACACTGCCGTTGTCCACGAGTTTCCCCCCCTCGAAGAAATAGCCTATGCCATATAGCCTGTCAAAATTAAGACTATCCGTATAGAGCGTAGACTCCCGGTTTTTCAACACCACATTGTAACGTGCCTGACACATCTGCTCGTTGCCGTCATAGTAAGCATAGTCACTGAAGAGTGACAGAGTGTCCCCTTGATACATCTTCACATTGTTGAAAGCCTCGAACGAGTTTGTATTCTCGTAAAAATGGGCACTGTCACAATATAGTATGGCTCCCTGATGACGGAATGACACGTTTCCGTTCAGAATCTGTGCGTCAGGGTTGATATACTTGTTGTAGCTCAATTCGTCCGAATGCAGCAGATAAACCCTGTTGTCTTCATATTTGGGTGCGGGGGGGGGGCCGGTGCGCTTTTTCCTAACCGGCTGCCCAGACCAGACCGTACATAGTCCAAACAGGCACAGAATCACTACAAGAATGACTCTATGCCCGCAGAACAAATAATTTGTCATTATTTTCAATATCATCTGATCCAACCTTGATATTCAAAATCGCAGTTCTTGTACTTGTCGTTGATACGCACATATGTAGACTTTATCTTGTCGACCACCCACTCGTGCAGAACTTCTTCCCTACGCTTGTTGAGCACAACATCCTTCATGACCTGAAAATCCTCGGTTATCGTAGCCTTGTGCCCGTTAACCCGGTTTTTCAACTTCACTATCGCACACACAGTCTTTCCCTTGCCGTCTATCATCTCAAACGGAGCCGACACATCGCCTATCTCCATTTTTTCGACGGCTCGCGCCACCTCCGAAGGCAAATCCTGCATTCTGAATTTTGACGTCCGTGCTCCATCCATCACATTGGCCATCAGACCATAATTGTTGCGCGTGTCCTTGTCGTCGGATATGACCGAAGCACCGGCCTCAAACGTAAACTTACCGTCTACAATGTCGGTACGGATCGAGTCAAGACGCTCCATTGCCTTTGTCATGGCATCAGACGACACTTGAGGCTTGCGCAGAATGTGGCGCACCTTAACCTTGTCACCACGCTTGTCTATCAACTGTATTATGTGATAACCGAACTCCGACTCGACAATCTTCGACACCGTCTTCGGATCTGTAAGGTTGAAAGCCACTGCTGCAAAGGCCGGATCAAGCATACCGCGGCCGGTATAGTCCAATTCACCGCCACGGCGTGCCGTACCGGGATCTTCCGAATACAATCGGGCAAGCGTGGCAAACGAAGCCTCGCCCTTGTTCACACGGTCTGTATATTCACGCAGTTCGTCTTTCACACGGTTTATTTCCTCAGGCTCTATCCTCGGCATCTGCGTGAGTATCTGCACCTCTACCTCTGTCGGGACAAAGGGAATGCTGTCGGCAGGCAGATCCTTGAAATAGCGGCGCACCTCGGCCGGCGACACCGTAATGTCCTTCACCAGCTGTTCCCGCATCTTCTGCATTGTCTTCCGGTCGCGCAGAGCGTCACGCAACTCATTGCGCAACTGGCTGATAGTAGCTTTCTTGTATTCCTCCAGTTTCTCACGGGAGCCTGCCAGATTGGTCCAATAGTCAAGATACTGCTCCACGTCAGCCGAGATCTCCGCATCAGTCACTTCGATACTGTCTATCGCAGCCTGATGCAAATACAGTTTCTGAACGGCCAACTGTTCGGGAATAGCACAATCGGGATCACCCTTCCAGCGCGTCCCCTCTTCTTCCGCCTGCTTTCTCATTGCCTCCACGTCCGACTTCAATATAGCTTCGTCTCCTACCACCCATATCACTTCGTCCACTACACTCTTTCCGCCTTCCACAGCAATGCTGTCGACCGGCAGTCCCGTGGCCATGAGATTTGTGAATGCCGTCGTCAGCAACGCAAGCATCCCCATGCGTATCTTGCAAGTCATACCCATTCTGCCTTATTTGTTTTTATTTACAGTCTTCAATACTTCGGTGTCCACTTCAACGGCATACTTCTTGCGCAACGCAGCCACCCATTCCTTCTCAAGCATCTCCTGATAGTCGGCCGTCACCAGTCCGCGCACATCGGTGTAGTCCTCCGGTCCCTTTTTCAACACTTTTCCGAAAACAGCGTCGATAGGATAGTCTTTCATCGGCACCACCGTAGTGTCGGCCTTGAACACCTCCCGATCCACAAGGGCGTTGTCACCTTTCTTGAATATGCCTTTTTCCACGCGTATGCGGATTATGGAGTCGTTGTTGAACGTTTTCCGCAGAGCGTCAGCCCATTCTCCGAATGCCAGTTTTTTCACACAGTTCTTCACTGCCTTTACATCGCCCTTTGTCTTCACATGATAAGCCATTCCCTTGAAACGAGGCTCATCCCAGGCATACTTTTTCCTGTTCTTCGCAAAGAAAGCAGCCAAAGCAGCATCGTCTTTCGACGCCTTATCCCACACCTCACGGTTACTTATCTCGTAGAGCAACAACCCGTCATGATATTCACGTATCAGGTGTTTCATCTCGCTGTCAACAGCCTGAAGCGAGTCAGAGCGATGGTTCATGAAATCCTCTTTCGACACACCATCTGCCGCAGCCAGTACGTCAATCTTGCGATCGATGATCTGCTCACGAAGATTGCGCTGCTCGATGTAGCGCAGTATATTGGCTTTCAGCGAGTCAAACGGTTCCAGCTGTTTACGTTCGTTCATCAGCACGATATGATATCCTGCAGGCGATATGAACGGCTCGCTCATCTCTCCCGGCTGCAGGGCATATGCCTTGTCCTCAAACTCTTTCAGGGTCTGACCCGGACTTATCCATGGCAGCATGCCGCCCATACGTGCCGAACCGTAATCCTGAGAGACAGCCTTCGCCAACTCGGCAAAGTCAGCTCCCGCCTTCAGCGCACCATATATTGAATCTATGCGCACCTTTGCCTTGTCTATCTCTTCCTGAGGGGCTTTCTGGACCAGACGCAGAAAGATGTGCGAAGGGTGTATCAGTCCGCGCTCACCTATACCGGCCTTGGTTGTCTCATATATATTGCGGGCTTCCTGCTCCACATCGGCATCGGTGATTATCGTAGGACGTATCTGTTGGTCACGATACTGCGCAAACTCTTTCTTGAACGAAGTCAGTGTGTCAAGACGTGCGTCAAGAGCGGCAGCCACTTTTAACTTGTAGTTGACAAACAGTTCCACATACTCGTCTATTGTCTTCTTGTCTATCACACCCTCGGTGTTGTTCTTGTTGTAGGAATACTCAAATTCCGAACGCGAAACGGGCTGACCGTTGATGGTCATCACGGTGGGATCGTCCTGAGCGCAAACAAAGCCCGACACCATCAGCATCGCGGCAAGCAGATATGTCTTTTTCATTCGAACCTTTTTAGTTGTTTTTTATTGTAAATAATAGAAAGACGTGTGCGGTAAGACTCCGTTTTTGACGACGGAGTCTGCCGCACATTCTTCTTTGTATTCTTGCATTATCAGTCGTTGGGACGCGAATAATTGGGTGCCTCACTCGTAATCGATATGTCATGCGGATGACTCTCCATCACACCGGCATTTGTAATGCGGGTGAACTTTGCATCATGCAGATTCCCTATGGTCTTTGCACCGCAGTATCCCATACCCGAACGCAGGCCGCCCACCATCTGGTATATCACCTCCTGGACAGTACCTTTGTAAGGCACACGACCGGCGATGCCCTCAGGCACGAGCTTCTTCACTTCTGTCGTATCGCCCTGGAAGTAGCGGTCCTTCGAACCGTTCTTCTGTTCCATGGCCTCCAACGAACCCATTCCACGATAGCTCTTGAACTTACGGCCGTTGAAGATAATCGTCTCTCCCGGGCTTTCCTCCGTACCGGCCACAAGCGAGCCTATCATCACCGAGCTTCCTCCGGCGGCGAGAGCCTTGACCACATCGCCCGAGTAGCGCAGGCCGCCATCGGCTATCAGGGGGACATCGGTATCACGAAGTGCATTATACACATCGTAAACGGCGCTCAACTGGGGAACACCGACACCGGCTACCACACGTGTGGTGCAGATCGAACCAGGGCCTATACCCACCTTTACGGCGTCGGCACCGTTATCCGCCAACAGCCTGGCAGCAGCGCCTGTAGCCACATTACCCACAACGATGTCTACGCCAGGGAATGAGGCCTTGGCCTCGACCAGCTTCTCGATAACATATTTCGAATGTCCGTGAGCCGTATCTATAACGATGGCATCGGCACCGGCATCGACCAATGCCTGCATGCGCACCAGTGTATCGGCCGTGACCCCCACTCCGGCTGCCACGCGCAGACGCCCCTTGCTGTCCTTGCAAGCCATGGGTTTGTCCTTAGCCTTGGTTATATCCTTATATGTAATAAGACCGACGAGGCGGCCTTCCTTGTCCACCACGGGCAATTTCTCAATCTTGTTTTCCTGCAATATCTGGGCGGCGGCGGCCAAATCGGTCTGCTGGTCGGTGGTGACAAGGTTCTCCTTTGTCATCACCTCGTCAACGGTCTTGTCCAAATGACGCTCGAAACGCAAATCGCGGTTGGTTACGATACCTACCAGATGATTGGCTTCGTCAACCACGGGTATACCACCGATATGGTATTCTGCCATCATGGCGAGAGCATCTTTCACTGTCGAACCGCGACGTATGGTCACAGGATCGTAAATCATACCGTTCTCCGCACGCTTCACAATAGCTACCTGACGGGCCTGATCTTCTATCGACATGCTCTTATGAATCACACCTATACCTCCCTCACGGGCTATGGCGATGGCCATGCGCGATTCCGTAACGGTATCCATTGCCGCCGTAACAAAAGGTATGTTCAAGTCGATATTACGAGAGAACTTTGTTCTTAACTCGACTGTCTTGGGCAACACTTCTGAGTAAGCGGGGATTAAAAGGACGTCATCATACGTTAAGCCGTCCATTACGATTTTATCTGCAATAAAAGATGACATATAAATGATACTTTAAAAATTATTGCGTGCAAATTTAGCACAAAAAATCCACATAAATATCAATTTCCATCAATTTCTTTGTTAATTAATGTAAGTTAACGCTAACTCCGAACTTGTTTTCATGAATACTTTCAAACGGTAAGTCAGTCAAATGAAACCATAGATTTTCCAATTACGCAAAGGGATAACCGCAGGAAGCCGCGGCAACTTGAAAATATATTTACTTTAACGTATGTTAAGCAGCCTCCAAAGAGCAAAATCCGACATAGGCCCCAAATACGGCGTATTTTGCCTCAAACGGGGAGCACTGAAAATCAGCGCGTTACGACGGCAGGACTTTGTCAAGAAAGCAGAGAGGGCCGTTTGACGTTGCAATAAGGCCGTTATTGCATTGCGACAGCGGCCTTATTGCAACGTCAAACGGCCCTTACGGGAGTGTCGGGAGGCCCTTACGGCAGATTGGACATGCAAAAAAGGTGTGTCAAGAAAGCAGAGAAGGCCTCCCGGCTTTTCTATTTCGAGAAAAAAGAAATGCGTTTTTTTCAGAATAATAATGACAATGATTTCATATACAAAACCCTTGCCGGTATGCTTGTCCCAGACCTGACGACAATAAATACACCAAGACAAGACATACCGGCGACAGGTCTGATGCTTCCGGAACCATTGGTATATACCATCGACAAAGTAGGGGCATAATCCTGCTTTGTCCATTATACAATCATTGAACACCAATGTGCACTTAAGGCAAAACAAGGTTACGCCCCTACCCGAATGACATGATTTATCCTACACGGTCTATCTGTCACCGTCAGACGACATTTCCATTATCGGCAGCTGACGGCTGATAGCTTGATTGAACGATATGATGGTCTCGCTTCGCGCCAGTCCCAAAGGCTGCAACTTGTCGTGTATTATGTTCAGCAAGTGATGGTTGTTGGTAGCGTAAATCTTGATGAACATGTCAAAATCTCCTGTGGTATAGTGACACTCCACTACCTGGGGAATCTTTTTCAACTCTTCCACCACAGAATCAAATGCCTCGGGATTTTTCAGATTAAGCCCTATATAGGCACATGTCTCGTAACCTATCTTGTCGGGATCTATCACATAATAAGAACCTTTCAGAATACCGAGATTTGTCAGTTTCTGTATTCTCTGATGGATGGCCGCACCGCTCACATTGCATGCACGTGCCACTTCAAGAAAAGGTATCCGCGCATCTCCTGCTATCAGCCGCAGAATCTGCTTGTCAAGTTTGTCCAATTTCTGATATACCATTTGTTTTTATTTTATGGCGCAAAGGTATAATAAAATTCCGACTCTCACAACAAGTATGTAAGCAATATTTGATTTTTAATGATAAATCGTAAATTTTACTGACTTTATTTATCCTTATTATCAGCAAAATATACGATATTCAGAATATCGGCCTCACGTATGGCCTGTTTCACATCCATTATTATTCCCATTGGCGTATCCCTGTCGGCCTTGATACATACGCTCATTCCGGCCATGTCTTCCGGAGCCATCCGTGAACGTTCTTCGGTGAGATAGCTCACGATATCGGACGTCTCCACCAACCTGTCGTTCATCTGTATACACATCTCCGAATCGTTGCCGCCGTACTCCGGCGGGCGTCCTATATGTATGTAGGTGACGGACGACTTCTTGGTAAGCCGCTCCAGTTCTTTTCCTTGCGGGACCTTGTATTCCACTTTCAGCTGCACCTCGCGCATGTTGGTGACAATCATGAAGAAAAACAGCACGGTAAATATCATGTCGGGCATCGACGACATGTTGAGTCCGGGCATCTGTTTTTTTCTGCGGCGGCCGAACATGCTCATAGCCGGCCCTCCTCTCTGCCGGAGGATTCCGGCACTGTTTCTGATATGCGCTGCGGATAATACCGGCCTATGGCTTCCCGCTCCTCTGCTGTACATTCGGAATATGGGTGCCCGAAACGGCTGCGCGACAAACGGTCGCGCAAGAATATATAAGCCTCGGCTATGGTGTTCTGCATCTTGAAATATACATCATAGCCGGCCTGGCGATCCACCTGTATTGCTATAACGTGTCTGTCGGTCACAGCACAACGCCCCAGCATAGGTATGTCGCGCAGATGCTTCTCCGGCAACTGCGGGTCGTCGGCCTTGTTGTCCACAAAGTTTTCAACAACGGCCTTAAGCTCGCCTAACGTCACTTCACGCCCGGAACAAGTAATACGATTGTCTGCTGCGACAGATATGTGCAACACATTACGCGGTTTGACAACTTGTTCAACCGGCTGCTCCTTGTCGCGTGGCATCGGCGGCAGTCTTTGACGCAAGCCCTTGTCGCTTTCGATCGACGTGGTGACAAGAAAGAATATCAGCAACATGAACGAAATGTCGGAAGTGGACGTGGTGTTAAGCGCCGGAACATGGTGCCGATGGCGGTTCTTGAACATAAGCTAAACCTTTTTTTTATTGTGACCGCCCAACCTGCGGTTGAGTCCTGACATGCCGTAACCCACCGCAGCGACGGCTATGACACCGAGCACAATGGATGTATTGATGAACATGTCGGTAAGTTTTAGCCAAAATGCCGATGTAAACCGTCTGCCGTTTACAATCAGAGGTTCGGAAGAACCGAACAGAAAAGTAATCAGAAGACTTGACGCAAGCAATACGCCGATACACCACGCAATGCGCATGGCAGGTATGCCGTTGGACAAGCGGTCGTCACCGGCATGCATCCGTATGCCATGAATCACGGATATCACGGTGACAACAACGGCCGCAACAAGCAACGCATAGGAAAACCAAAGCACAGCATCGGTAAGAAGCGGAGCATTGAAACGCGGATCTTCATCATAAGGAAAATCAAAGCCCACAAGATAGAACAAGCCAAAGAGCAGCACCGACATTATGACAAGCACTGCCTGCACACGGCCCGATGCCCTGTCAGACGGCAACTGCCTCTGTTCATTTCTGCCGAATATCATCTTCATTGTGGGTGAGCTTGAATTTCATTATCATGTCGAGCACGGCAATGGACGACTCTTCCATCTGTGACGTAAGATGCTCAATCTTCGAGATAATATAGTTGTAGAACAGTTGCAGTACAAGAGCCACAATGATACCGAAGATGGTGGTTATCAAGGCAACTTTCATACCCGAAGCCACTATCGTGGCACTTATATCGCCGGCCATCCGTATCTGGTCGAAAGCCATCACCATGCCTATCACCGTGCCGAGAAATCCCAACGACGGGGCAATGGAAATAAACAGTGTTATCCAAGAACAGCCGCGCTCAAGATTGGCGGCCTGCACGGAACCATAGGATACTATGGAACGCTCGATATTTTCTATCGACTCGGTAATACGCAACAGACCTTGATAGCATATCGAAGCTACCGGTCCGCGAGTATTGCGGCAGATGTCTTTCGCTCCGTCTATATCACCGGCTGCAATCTTCGCATCAATATCTTCCATGAATTTCTTTGCATTTATTTCCGACAGTGTCAGATATATGATACGCTCTATACAGAACGCCAGGCCGAGCACGAGGGCAAGGGCCACAAGTGACATGAAACCGGCCGTACCTTCGATGAACTTGGTTTTAAGGATATTATGAAACCCGCCTTTCTCCTCAGGTAATACTTCTCCGCTGTCAGTGGTTTCCGGCAAGCCGACAGCACTAATGGCAGAATCTTCCGAGGCCGTCACGACCGTCTGGCTGTCTGTCGCGTTTGTTATGATTTGAGTGGAATCTTGCGAAACATTGTTTTGCGCCATAACCGTATGGCCGCACAACAGTAAAACATTAATTGCCAAAAGTGCAATTACTTTCTTCATTCCTAAACAAGGGTATATTATAGTTATACTTCGGATCTGAGAAAAACGTTGCGGAGAGAGGGGGATTCGAACCCCCGATACGCTTTTGACGTATACACGCTTTCCAGGCGTGCCTCTTCAGCCACTCGAGCACCTCTCCCTGCGTTTGCGGTTGCAAAATTATCTCTTTTCTGCCGAAATACGATATATCGGGAATAATTTTATATTTCTTTAACCCCCGCCACCGCGTCGGTGTAACTGTTCTGAGCTGATTTTAACCGCTGTGTTCTTTGGCTGTTCCGTTTCTTTGGTGTATCTTTGCAAAAATAACCGCCGTGAAATTCGCGGCGGTGAAAATTCAACACCGGATATGAAGTTCTATAATAGGGAAAAGGAGTTACGGCAACTCGCAGAAATAAGACAACGCAGTGTAGAGCATGCTGCCAGCACCTCTCTCCAACGGCACACCGGCATATTTTCAAAGCCACAAAATGTTTTCTAAAAAACTCGCTGCACACCGACACCGGATGTGCAACGAGGAGTTAGGTGCTTTCTTTATTCGGGTACATATATTATCTGCCCGTTTTCAAGCTGGTAGGCCGTGCCGAGCCGTTTGCCTTGCCTGCCATTCCCGTCGGCACTCTCACCCAAAGCCTTGTAGGTGTTTATTTCCTTTCCTTCCTTTGTGATTATCTCCATATTGTCCTTGCCAGGGTTCTTCACGATGGTGTAGTCCTCCTTGCCGAACACTTCGGTCATGTTCATGTGCATCACCATGGCCACCATGAGCGACACAGCAAACACCATAGCCACATCGAACAGGTTTACGACAACGCTTAACGGGTCGCCGTCGTCCTCGCCAAGAAAGCCGCCTCTATGTCTGCGTCTGCTCATGCCTGTGCCTCCTTCTTCTGGTCTATTGGCACATTATTGTTTGCAGAGTTGTTCACGCTGTTGACAATGCGACAAACACGGTCGAGATTGTTCACGTCCTTGGCATACCAACGCTGCTTCAGCTGGCAAGTGGCCAGACCTACGGCACTGATTACAAGACCGACGACGGTCGATGCGAACACCACCTGCATGTTGTAGGCCATGCCCGAGATGTCGCCCGTTGACAGTCCGACGAGAGCCGGCGACATTGATATGAGCGTACCTACAAGACCGAGCACCGGACCGAGCTTTGTAAGCAGCCGCGACAGGTTGATGTCCTTCTGCACCTCAGTCTCGTAGCGTGCCAGGATATAGTCGGAGTAGTCCTCGGTGTCGTCGTTGTCGAGGATGTCGGCAAGATACTGTGTGAATACGGAGTTGTGCTTCTCGGGTAGCAGTGCCTTCAGCCCGGCAAGTCCAGCGGGCGTTAGCGACTTGATTTTCTCGTCAAACACACGCGCATTCCTGCGCCGCACCATGAAGTTGTTGTACGTGCCGCCCACGAGAATGAGGGAGCGGAAGAAGAATACGATGAGGAGTACTACGTCCGGTATGAGCAGTGAGTTGGCTATGCCGAACAGGGCTTTTGATATGATTTCCATTGTGTTTTGTTTGTTATCGTTTCAGTCTGTATTTTATTCTGTCTATTACTATTCCCAAGGCAAACAGCACAGCGAACACACCGGCGGACAGTGCTATCATGTGCCAGTCGGCAGTTGCCTCCTGCACCTTGTATACTATTTTGCCGCTTTCCGTGGATATCAGCCCGAGCACGCATACGAAGCAGCCAGATAGCAGTTGCATCTCCACGCGGCCGTCACGTTCGGGCACAGGCCACTTGCAGCCTTCGGCAAGGAGCGGCAGCCCTACAAGGCAGGCAATGGCAAAAAAACACACCGTAGTGGAAAAATCAACGCCTACGGCAACGAACAAGGTCTGCGTAAAGGCGTAGAACGTTACTGGAAACACCAGCAGCGAGGGATACCATTTCAAGATGGTGAGCCACCATCTGCCCCGTTGTTGATCTGTGACGTACATGTCCTGGAAGTGGCAGAACGCATAGCCAAAGCAGAACACCGAGTCGACGGTAACCACCACTGCCATGTTCTGCAAGGCAGTGACATTGGCGAGATAATCGGCGAGCTGCGTCTTCGACTGCTGCACGGCATACCGCTCGCTCCACGCCACAAAGGCAGCGAGCAAAGCGCCGAAGACTATCCGCGCAGTCCATCCCCACTGGCTGAGCTTGAAGGCACAGCCCAGGAGGACGAAGACAATGAGAGTATAGATTAATATTTCCATATATTGGTTTAATTTGAGGTAGAGGCCGACGGCCTCCGCGACTTTTGCCTACAGTTTCTTGCGCTTGTTGCGGATGATGACTGCAAATGCGATGAACACCACGAGCACAATGACCACGACATACAGGCCGTTGAAGCCCGTCTTCTCCATCTGATCCCCGTTCTGCACCGTCTGTTTCTTCATCACCATACCTTTCCTGTCCCGGTCGGCAACGGTCTGCTGTTGCCGGCGCATATCTTGGCGGTAAGCCTCGGCAGCGGCAGCGGCCTTGCTTACAATGAAGTCCTGCAACTTGCGGTTGCCGCCCTCGAACGACGAGCCGCTCGCACCATATTTCCTTGTGAACGCCGTGTGCACCTTGGCTATCTCCTTAAGCTGCTCGGGCGTGGCCTTCCAGTAGCCCTTGCGTGCCGTCTCCATCATGGTGGCGGTTATCTCCTGCATGGCGGCGGGGTTGGAGGTCCCCATCTTCTCATGCACACCGAGGTTGTACTTGTCCTTCACATACACATCGTATATCTCGTTCCACATGTCTTTCGATATGGCCTTCGGCTTCATAACGTTCCAGCCGTATGTGTTGCGCACCATCTCGGCCAAAGCGTCGGCAGACGTCGCGCCGCCCTTGAGCGACTCCTTCACATACTTCTCGTTGAACAACTTTGTGCGTGCCTCCACGGCGATAGCTTCTTTGGAATCCTGCACACGGTAGTCGTTGCGGTTGCGGTAGTCAGCAAAGTATGCTTCGGGGTCCTTGCCGGTCACCTGTCGCACAGCGAGGTTCATTCCACCCATGAACTCATACACATGGTCGAGACTCAACGCGCCCCACGTATTGTTCTGTCGCGGCTGCATAACCACGTCGGTGCGCGTCAGTGCGGCTCCGAAAGCGTCGGCGGCGTAAGCCTCCCAATGATCCCGGTCACCGTAGAATGCCCCCATGTTACTGATGTACCGGTCGGCTATCTGCTTGTCGTTGTCCCATGAGTCACCTTTCTCTACCATATTCTGTATGCCGGTGCCATACCCACCCTGCACACCGCCGAACACACGGTACTTGGAAATCTCTCGTGCTTCGGCCGGCGGCACACCTTTGTCGATGAGATAACGCTCCGACTCGTCCACACCGTCCTTAACCATATTGCCGAAATCGTCGTCAGAGGCGGCAGCCGCCATCTGCACGGCGCGGTTGATGAGGAACAGACGCGAGGCGGCGAGGTCGCGCAGCTGGCCCGAAGTCTGCACCACCACGTCGATGCGCGGACGGCCGAGTTCTTTCGACGGAATGAGCTTCAAGTCGTTCACACGTCCGTAGCGGTCGCGCACAGGCTCAACGCCGAGCATGTAAAGCACTTGGGCTATGGTGGCCCCACCCGTCTGTATGAACTCGCCCGACCACAACGTGTAGCTCACCTTGCGCGGAAACTCGCCCTTGTGCGCTTTCCGGTAGTCGGCAATGGTAGCCTTGGCAAGTGCCACGCCCTTATCCCAAGCGTCCTCCGTAGGAGTCTCCTCTGCATTTATGGCGAACAGGTTACGGCCGGTCGGCAGGGTATTGGGATTCACTATCGGGTCACCACCGGGCGACGGGGCCGTGTAGCCGCCGTTCAGTGCGTTGCATATAGAAGCCAGTTCTGCCTGTGGACAGTCGTGCAGCATCCGGCGGTAGGCACCGACATTCTTCAGTGCTGTCTCCACCTGGCTTATAGCCTCAGCCATTTCCACCTCCTTACGGTCGTACTTAGGCTTCGACGAACCGCCGGCCATGTCCATGCCGCCAGACTTCTTTTTGGTCATTGCAGCGCCCATCTTCTTCAGAGCCTCTTCAGATCGGGCCACGTCAATCATCTGCGACATATCGCCTTTGGCGAGCATCTTTCGCATCCGGTAGCGCATGAACTTGGCCATCGGGGTGTTCTTGGCCTGTGGCACTTCGTCTGATGCCTTTTTCATCTTGCCCGTCATTCCAGCCATGCCGTCCTTCCCGGCTTCCTTATCTCTCTTTGACATAGCCATCATCATGGCGAGCATGCCCTTGGGAGCGTTTTTCCATTCTATCACCTTGCGCGACTGCTGCAGTTCTGCATCGCTAATGCCTGCAATGTCGCATATTGTCCGGTCGCTCACGCCTGATTCGTTGTCATAAAGACTTGTCACAGTCTGCTTTGCCGTAGACAGGTAACGGTCGTTGAACGCAGCCTTACCAAGTTTGCCCACACGCCCCTTCATGCGGTCGAGGTTGTAGCGACAGTAGGCTACCGGATCGGTGGTCATTGCAAACACCGACGTGCGTATGTCCTCGTCGTCGTAAGGCACGCCCATGGTGTATGGTGTGCCGGTCACCTTCTCGTTGGTTATCTCCTCGGCATAGTTCTCTATCTGTGCCACCTCGTCGTCGGTAAGGGGTTTCAAGAGGTTTGTGTCGATATCCAAGTCCTTGCAGAGATCGAGTTTCACGGCAAGTGTCTTTATATCCTTGCGCAACTGCTGCTTGTCGCCTTGGGCGGTATCGAAATCGCGTATTTTTTTGGAAAGCTGCTGATAAGTGTCGCGCAGTCCGCTCTCATGAAACGGCGGAGTGAGATAGCTTATGATGTCGGCATACGCGCGTCGTTTGGCAATCATGCCCTCACCAACGTTGTCAATGCTGTATATATAGAAATGGGGCAGTGCACCCACGAGACGGTCGGGCCAGTCCTTGTCGGAAAGAGCCACCTGCTTGTGCGGAGTGAACTCCAGCGAACCGTGCGTTCCGAAGTGGATAAGCGCGTCGGCCCGGAATCCGTGCTGAATCCAAAGGTAAGGAGCTATGTATGAGTGGGGCGGACACTTGTCGGTGCCGTGCACAATCTTGAACTCGTCCTTGCCCTCGCCGGCCATCGGCTGAGGCAGCAATGCCACGTTGCCGTATCTGATGCAGGCGAAAGCAAGACGCCCGTCGGCGGTCTTCAAGAGGTTGTCGTCGCCGGGAAACGCCCCGAACGCCTTGTCCACCTCGGCCGCCTTGTCCTTGCAGAGCGACTGCGCAGTCCATGCCTCATACTGATTCCTGGTCACAAACTGGGGATATCCTGTCTTCATGAACTTCTCCGCATCCCCTGCGGCAAATGAGTTGAACAACATTCCGCGTTGCCTTATCTGCGCGGCAAACTCTGATACCGTGGCCGGAAGACCTACAACACTATATCCCTCGGCTTTCAGACGCGTCAGCATATTGTAAAGCGACGGCACCACATCCATGCCACTTGCCACGAGCGATGCCTGGCCGGGCCCCTTGAAGTAAACCACAGCCACACGTTTCTCGACATTGGGCTTGGTGCGCAGGGCCATGTAGTGGTCGAGAGTCTGTAGGAACGTTGCGAGCCGTTCGGGTATGGCATAAGGCCGGAGCAGCCCGTTCTTGTCCTTGCGCTGTGCAAAGAGGGCCGATGTGCGTATTGCGCCGTCGATTTCGGGCATTACCACACTCTGCGACATGAAGCCGCCGGCCATGCCGAGCTTGTCCGCTTCCCAGTTTTCCTTGAGGTCGTTTATGGTGAGCGGATCAAACAGCAGCGTGTTGGTTTGCTTGAGCCATGCCACCATATCATCGCCCAAGCGTCCGTGCGCGAGGTTGATTATGGCTGCAGGGCGTATTTTCCCGGCATATTCCCGTAGCCTTGTCATCGAAGCTATGGGATAGACGTTGTACCTGCCCGTCTTTGCGAGGGCGAGGATAAGGTCCGACGGGTCGGTAATCTGTCCTGTGACGATGATTTTCTGCGCCCCGTCGTGCCACAGACCGTTCTTGTGCATGAACTGCTCATATTCGTCAACGGAGAGAAACTCATGCTCGTCGTCGCTGCCGTTCTCAGCCGGATAGTACAGATAGTTGTTTGGCTTGCTCTGCGGTTTCTCAGCTTTACCTGTGAAAATTATCTTCCCGTCTATGTTGTGGCGTATGAACGACAGCAGCGAACGGCAGTTCTTCTTGCCGCCATACATCATGTACTCCTGCACCATGACAATCTCATTGGTGGTGAGGTTTGAGATGTTGTTGTCGGGATTGGTGGCCATCGTCGTGTAGATGGGTTTTCCGTCTTCCGCGAGTTTCTTTATATACTCGCGCTGTTCGGCTGTTATGTTCAGTCCCATGCCGTTGACAAACACGATGTCGTAGTTGCCGAGCTTCTTGATGTCCTTGACCGGCACGTCGCTGAGCGAAATCATCGGGTTGTCGTTGGCCTGCGAGAATCCTTGCAGCGCGATGGGCTGAAAGTTGACAAAAGCTATTCTTGTGCGGCTTAGCCAAATGGAGTAGAACTCCACAAGGCACAGAATCAGCACAGCGCAGCCAATGACAGTGAAAATGCGGCGGCGTGTCCAATGCACGGTTCTGATTTTACTGATGATGTTGTTTGCTTTCATTTGTTTCGTTTATTAATGACCGGGAAAGGGATTGCTTTCCGGTTACTTCTTCTTGAAAATCTGCTCCACATCCACTGACGCCCCTAAGGAGAACGATGTGCCGCCGTTGAGCGGCGAGTTGTAGGCATACTTCTGCGGACGATAGTTGAAGATGTTGTCCACCGACATTATGAGTCGCCAAGCCTGGAAGAAACGTTGTGTGAGCGTAAACTTCCAGATGGAGTAGGCTGGTGACGATGCCTTGATATATGTGTCGTACCGACCCGATTGAAGCTCATGGTAGTTGGCAGAGGAAAGATAGCGGCCCGTCAATGCTGCATCAATCTCGTAGTCGCGCAACGTCTTGTGGTAGTCAAGGCGTGCCGTGATGGAATGCGGGCGGGTGTCCGACATATTGGGCGTGCCGTCGCGCGTGTACTCATGAAAATAGGAGTACGAGAGTTTTCCGCCTATTCCGCACGGATAGCGCACAATGAGCGACACGTCAACACCGAGGAGGTCGCGGCCTTCGATGTTCCGGTATACCATTGCGCCATTGCCGTTCTCAAGACTATTGTCCCAGATGGTTGTTATCTCGTTGTTTACGATGTTGTAGTAGCCGGTGGCGGTAAACGAGTAACGGCTTTTGGCATATTCACCCGAGAGAGCGAACGAGTGCGAGTTTTCTGCACCGAGGTTGGAGTTGCCGTAGATGTTGAATATGCTGGCCATATTAAAGTCCATGTACATCTCCTTGAGTGTGGGCGCACGAAAACCACCCGAGTACGAACCGCGTATGTTGAGATGTCCGGTGCGGTACATGGCAGCAATCTTAGGCGTCACTTTCCAACCCGTTTCGGAAAAATAGTCGGCACGTGCTCCGGCAATGATGTTCCAGTTTTTCGACAATGCCCAATCAGCCTGCGCGAAGGCATCGGCAGTGTACTGCTTGCGGTTGCCGTCGTCGGTAAACTGATAAGTCATAAGATAATCAATCATCGCGTCTCCACCGACAGTCAGTGCGAGGTTGTCCTGCAAATGGTGCGTGTAGAGTGCGCGCAGCGAATTCTGCACATTCTTGTAGTCGATGACGTCCTTCTTTATCTCCTTGTAGTAGTCGCTCTTGTCGTAACGGTCGAACGTGTAACTTATGTCGAGCTGGTTCTTGTCCGCGAGCGTGGCCAGAAAGCGCAGACCTCCGCTGAAGTCGCGTGCCCGGTCGTTGGCTATTGCCGACGAGTTTCGCTCGTGAAAGTAGTAGCCGGCACGCCCTGTGAGCGACATGCGATCGTTGAACCGGTATGTCAATTTCTCTTTGAAGTTCCACTGGCGTGTGCCGTATACGGTCATCCGGTCGCCCTCGTCCTTGCCGTTGAGCGTATAAGTGTGGGTGCCGTCAGTCTGCACGTTGGTCAGAGAATTCCATTTGCCCGACTTTATGCCAAGCGCACCACCGTGACGCTGCCCATTGTGTTTCGAGCCGAAATGGGTGTTGAGGTTGAGCGACCACGGGTCGACGGCTTTCTTGGTGATGATGTTTATCACTGCGCCAACCGAGTTGGAGCCGTACAAGGCCGATGCCGCGCCTTTGACTATCTCGATGCGCTCGATGTTGTCGGTGGATATGCGCTGGAAGTCTATGTTGTCGAGTGTCTCGCCCGCCATGCGCTCGCCGTCGACAAGGAATAGGATGGCCATGCCACCGAGTCCCTGCATGTTGAGCGACACCTGCTGATTCATCGAGAGCGTGAACTCCAGGCCCGGCAGTTCGGTGAGAAGCACGTCCTTGATGTTGGTGGCGTCGGTCTTTGCTATATCTTCGGCGGTGATTATCTGTGTGACTACTGGAGTGTTCTCAAGAAGTTTCGGGGTGCGTGTGCCCGTCACAGTGACGGTATGAAGATTAATCATGTCCTCTGTCAGCGAGAAGTCCACCTTAGAATCGGCTGCCGCCTTTATATATTTCGACATGGGACGGTAGCCAAGTAGGTTTGCCTTGAGCTCATAGTGCCCCTCGGGCAACTGCAGAGTATAGTAGCCGTCCTTGTCGGCCTGTGTGGCATATTGCTTGCCCTCTACGCGCACATAGGCGTAGGACAGAGCCTCACCATCGGCAGTGGTAACACGGCCTCGGATGGTGTAAGGCGAGGCGAGAACCGAAGAGTAAGCCATTGCCAATAAGGCAGAAACGAATATATTGTTCATGAGAATTTACTTTATCCTATCATATTCAAACGAAATGTAACCCTTCGTGTTACTTTGGTATGGGTTGGAGTAGCCCGTGAACCGGATGGCATACACGTTGTCGCTTTTTGTGCGAACAAGATACACATTGCTGTCCATCGCATAGTCCGGTGGCATCGACGATGTGTCGACGTTGAGCCACTTGCCTATTACATTGTTTATATTGGCGTCGGCATAGTCGATGTAGCCGTCCATCATGTGCGACATGTCAATGGTAATCTTAGACGGCTCGTCCCGAGTGAACTCCGAAGCGTCGGGCATGGGAAACGTACCCGTCTTTGCTGCTGTCTTCACCTCGTCGAGTGACGTGTAACCGGTGCGGAAGGCACTGCCTGAATTTGTCTTGATGTCGTAGCGATGAAGGGCGATGGTCCAGTCGGCCGGTATGTCGGCAGTGTTGTCGTATGGAAGTGATGTCTGTGAACCGTCGGCGAAGTTGAGATATACCCAAGTAGTGTACGATGTGGCGTCGACATTGGTGTAACAGTTCTCCTTGTCGTTGTTCGACGGTATTTCCGACAGGTCGTCGTATATGTTGTCACAAGAAGAAACAGACAACAGCGACAAGGCTACCATCCCGATGAATCCGGTAAACTTGGCTATATGAGAAATTCTTGAAAACATAGATTAAGCGAATTATAAGTTCGCGGAGGCCAAAGACCTCCGCAATTTAAGCCCTGCCACCGACTCTTCGGCAGGTGCCTCTCCCTGTGCGAATGTGATTGTCAGTCCGCCCATCACGGCAGGCATATTGAAAGCGATGCTGTAAGTCTTCCTGTCGGCAGATATTGTACCGGTGAGATTGCAGTCGTAATCGGTCTGTTTGTCGCCCATGCCCATTGCGAACTTGCCCGAGCCGCTGAGGTTGAAGCCGTTGCCGGTCTTTTCGACCTTCACTCCATGAATCGTTGTCTCGCCCCACATCTGCGAGGTCAGTTTCACATCTATGGTGCCGTCGTCATTGCTGCTTATGGCAACACTCTCACCATTCTGCGTGCGGTTCTTGAAATACTGGCAATCGCCCTTGGTCCATCCGCTGTACAAGCCGGCCACGAGCTTGGCCGCCGGAGTATTGTCTTCGTCATCGCTACTACATGAAAAAGTGGTAAAAACAGTGAGCACCAACACTAGGAGGCCCAAACTCTTAAGAATTTTGTTCATAACTATAAAAAATAAATTGGTTTATAACTTAAAAATGCGCTGCAAAGTTACGCCAATGCGCCAAATGCCGCAATACCTAAAAAATGCGATTTTTCCGGCACCGGAGGACCATTTTATCCTAAATAAATTGTAATTATGCGTAGAATTGGGATGCTTCAAAATCCAGACTCGCGTTAAATTTCCCAACGATGCGTAAACCATACCCTTAAAGTGGGCCAGGGGTGTTGCACTGCACGGCAAGCAAACAACATCATGTCGCGACACAACGAGAAAGACAACACAGCGCAAAAGACGATTTTGCGGTTGGCGAGGAAGAAGATCGTAAAAAAGAATATGTAGCGGACGGCCACCTATAATCCACCAAGTAGGGAGTATTGGGCACATAACTCAGTAGGGGCAAAATACATATTCAAATCAAATGCCCCTACTTGTGCGATATTTGCATTCTGCAACATCACCACGCGTGTATCATATCCCGAACACACGGTTTACATTGGCACACGTCACTTCGGCAACGGTTTCATCGCTCACACCGTAGCACTCGGCCAGACGACGCAACACATGCAGGACAAAAGCACTCTCGTTGCGTTGTCCGCGCATGGGAACAGGAGCCATATACGGGCTGTCGGTTTCGAGCACGATACGGTCGAGCGGCACACCCGAGGACAATACTTCAGGCAGATGAGACTTCTTGAACGTTAGTACTCCGCCGATTCCAAGCACAAAACGTTCGAAACGCAACAACTCCGCAGCCTCGCGGCCGTTGCCGGTGAAGCAGTGGAACACACCACCGGGCAGGTCATTCTCATAATGACGCAGAAGAGCCACCATCTCGTTCTGGGCCTTGCGGCAGTGTATCATGAGCGGTTTGCGTGTTTCCACGGACCAACGCACCTGTTCCTCAAAAGCCTCAAGCTGCTCATGCTCAAACTCACGACTCCAATAATAATCAAGTCCTACCTCGCCAATGGCGATGAAACGGTCGTCAAGCATAGGGCGCATGGACGACAAAACGTCATGCCAATCAGCCCTGACCTCCTCAGGATGCAGACCAAGCATAGGAAAAGCATAGCCTGGATAACGGGCACACACGGCAAGCACGCTGCCAACAGACTGTAAATCGATAGCGGGCAGAAAAATACGGCTAACACCGGCTTCACGGGCACGGGCCACAACTTCGTCACGATCAGTGTCAAATTCGGTGCCGTCAAGATGGGCGTGGGTATCAATGAAGTTCATATCTTTTATTTTTTAACTCCGTGACTCCTAAGGAAAACTATTTCTCACGTTTCAGAAGGTTGGCCATGAACTCACGAAGCTGCGCCTTACGTTCATCCGCCACAGCAACAAGAGCAAGACATTTTTCGCTCTCGGCAAAATAATGGTTTATACGAGCCTCACAAATTTCACGTATACCAAGTTGATTGTATATATCCGTAACAGCTGCAATCTTTTCGGCACGGTCAAATTCGCGGGCATTTATCCAACGGTCGAGTTCGGCACGCTGAAAGGCGTCGGCACGCTGAAGGGCATTGATAAGCATATACGTCTTCTTATTTGACGTGATGTCGCCGCCAATGGCCTTTCCAAACACCTTAGGATCACCATATACATCGAGCAGATCGTCTTGTAACTGAAATGCTAGGCCAAGCTGCTCGCCAAACTTATACAACAAGTCGGCATCAGCGGCAGGAGCATCGGCCAAAATGGCCCCTATCTTCATGGCACAGGCCAAAAGCACGCTTGTCTTGAGACGTATCATCTCTATATATTCATCTTCGGTCACATCGTTGCGGCATTCAAAATCCATGTCGTACTGCTGTCCCTCTCCAATCTCGAGAGCCGTCTCGGTGAAAAGGTCGAGAACGGGTTTGAGCTTGCCGGCATCGCACTGTGCCATGCGCTGATAGGCCACAACGAGCATCGAATCGCCGGAAAGAATGGCTGTGTTGGCATTCCACTTGCGATGTACGGTAGGCACTCCGCGGCGTACATCGGCATTGTCCATAAGGTCGTCGTGCAACAATGTATAATTATGATAGGTCTCAAGGGCACAGGCTGGCATGAGTATGCTCTCGGGATTATCCTTGTACATATTGTATGCAAGCAGCATCAGTACCGGACGAATGCGCTTCCCTCCGATGGAAAGCACATACTTTATGGGTTCGTATATTGTTTCCGGTTTACGATTGTAGGTCAGACCATCGATAAACCCGTTGACTTTATCCAGAATTTCCTTGGGTGTAAACATATTATTATAAGAATTATAGATTATGAATCGTAGTTTTTATCAGAAGAATTTACAGAATGTACTACAACTTGAATACTACCGGTATACGCACCATTGTACGACAAGGTCTGTCATTCTGCATGCCGGCATTCCATGCCGGCATTTTCCGTAGCACACGCAACACCTCACGATCGCAGTTTGGTTCGAGCGGTGCCACAATCCTGAGATCGGATATGGACCCGTCGGTGCCCACGACAAACTGTGACATCACCCTGCCCTGCACCTTGCGCCGACGGGCCGAATCGGGATATTTGAGATTGAGCGTAAGCCATCTCATAAACTCGACAGGGCCTCCGGGATATTCTGGCAGTTGCTCTACTATACGGAAATTGAGCGGATTGTCGTCAATGTCGGGATTGAGAATCGGAGGCATATCCTCGGCGTCATCAGGCTGCGGCGGTTCAAACTTTGCTATATCCAATATTTTGTCTGCATCACCGTCGGTGTCGCTGCCCTTCTCCTCGGGCATTACAATCTCTGCATCATCGTCAAGAATCTTCATGCGATCGGACACCGACTTTTCATTACGGGCTTCAGGCATCTTTAACCGGACAGGCAGGACAAGTGGTATCATATCGTCATCCTTACGATGCAGTTCGTCAAGCATGCTCATATCGGTATCTATCGTGCCACTGTCGTCAGAAGAATATTCGAAAGCGACAAAAAAAGCTGTCAGCACCACGGCAAATGACAAGAGAAACCTCGCAGTTCTCTTATCCTCCAAGTCGGCTTTTTTACTCTTCTTAATCTCCATCCAATTATAATATTCACCGGTATTTTGCGTTATAATATCATGAATATAACGATTTGCTGCTACAAAATTAGCGCAGATATTTGAAAAAAGGCGTATCTTTGCCGACAAAATAGTTTAAATGGATGAAAAAAGTCGTTTTTGCCATACTTTTCATATTGTTTCCCGTCATCACACAGGCACAGGAGAGTCGTACAGACTACAACTTTCTGCGACTGCCCATGAGCGCACATGCCGCAGCATTAGGCGGGGACAACATCACTATAATCGAAGACGACCCGACCTTGATATTCCACAACCCGGCACTTATCAGTTCGGTAAGTGACAAATCAATCAACCTGAACTACATGACATATATGGAGGGTGTCAAGACCGCAAGCGCATCGTTCGTGAGAATGGCCGGTGAAAAAGCCACATGGGGCGTATCGGCACAGTATATGGACTATGGGACAATGAAAGAAATGACACCTGACAACATACAGACGGGAACATTTTCAGCCAAGGACATAATGGTGGGCGGAACGTTTGCATATACCCTGACCGACAAATTGGCCGGTGGAGTGACAGGAAAGTTCATCACATCAGCCATCGGTGGATACAACTCCGTAGCCGTTGGCGTAGATTTGGGGTTGAACTACTATTCGCCCGAAAACGAGCTGTCCATATCGGCTGTGGCCCGAAATTTGGGAGGACAGGTAAAAGCGTTTGATGATGAGTTCGAGAAGATTCCATTCGACCTACAGATTGGTATCAGCAAAAAACTCGGCAATGCCCCACTCCGTTTCTCGGCAACGATGACCGGACTGAACAACTGGGAAGGACGCTTCGCCGACCATTTTGTAGTTGGTGCCGATGTGATGATAACAAGCAACATTTATATTGCCGGAGGATACAACTTTCGCAGAGTGAAAGAAATGAAGGTGCCCGAGGAAGAAGGCGAGAGCAGCCACGGAGCCGGCCTGTCTATAGGAGCCGGTCTGCAACTCGAACGGTTCAAAATGCAAATGGCATACGCGAAATATCACGTATCGTCAACATCACTGCTGTTTAACGTAACATATACATTATAATAATGTTTTCTTTAGGAGTAAAAAAGAAAGATTTATGAAGAAGATAACAATCGCAATCGACGGATTCTCATCGTGCGGCAAGAGTACGATGGCCAAAGACCTGGCCCGTGAAGTGGGCTACATCTATGTAGACACCGGGGCAATGTACCGTTGCGTAACACTATATGCACTGCACAACGGACTTTTTGACAAAGACAACAATATCGACATTGCAGAGTTGGAAAAACGTATGCCACAGATAGTACTGTCGTTCAGCCTCAACAACACAACAGGTATGCCGGAAGCATGCCTCAATGGTGAGAACGTAGAACTGGACATTCGCTCTATGGAGGTGTCAAAACGTGTAAGCCATATAGCGGCCCTGCCATTTGTGCGTCGTGCACTCGTGGAACAACAAAGACGGATGGGCAAGGAGAAAGGCATTGTGATGGACGGACGTGACATTGGTACAACGGTATTCCCCGATGCCGAACTTAAAATTTACGTCACTGCCAATGCACGTGTAAGGGCACAACGCCGTTATGACGAACTGAAGGCAAAAGGCATTGAGGCAGACTTTGAAAGTATACTCCACAATGTGGAAGAGCGCGACTACATTGACTCCCACCGTGAGGTTTCACCACTGACCAAGGCCGCCGATGCCATCGAGCTCGACAACAGCCGGATGACTCTCAGCGAACAGAAGCAATGGCTTCTCGACAGATTCCACGAGGCGACAGAGCAATAACCCCAAAGCGAATAAAAAGGCAAAATAAATGGAGAATTATGACAGCCGCCAAGGCCGTACATAATTCTCCATTTATTATTATTTGTATATACAGACAACCGGACCGCCTGACCGTGTCAGTTGGCCATCTCGGAGATGAACTTTATCCTCACAAGGCGTATCTCATCTTCCGAACAGTCCTCTCCCAGCTCGTCGATTGCAGTCTCGAGATCGTCGGTCTCCGAATTCCGGAAATAATCATATATGTCATCGACATGATCCTCGTCCATCACTTCTTCAAGGAAATAGTCAATATTGAGCTTGGTACCGGAATAAACAATGGCCTCCACCTCGTCAAGCAGATCTTCAAACTCTATACCCTTGGCATTGGCAATGTCATCAAGAGCTATCTGGCGGTCAATGCTCTGAATTATGCTGACCTTCAACACTGATTTCTTGGCTACCGTGCGCACACGCAAATCAGCCTGCCGCACAATATCGTTCTCGTCGCAATAGCGTTTTATCAGGTCTACAAACTGCTTGGCATAAGGCTGCTTGATTTTACCCTCACCAACACCTTGAATGTTTTTCAACTCATCGAGCGTTACCGGATAGTCTGTAGCCATCTGTTCGAGCGACACATCCTGAAATATCACGTATGGAGGACGCCCCATCTTTTTTGATACCTTCTTGCGCAAATCTCTCAACATGGAGTTTAGCATTGGATCGAGCGCACTCGTACCACCGTCGTGCTCCAATACAAAATCTTCGTCTTCGTTAAATTCTTTATCCTTTACAATCATAAACGGCTTTACTTTCTTTATAAATTTCTTGCCTTCCGATGTTATCTTGATCAAACCATAATTCTCTACATCTTTTTTAATGTAACCTGCAATAAGAGCCTGTCTGATGAGTGGGCTCCAAATGCTCTCATCTTCATCCTCACCAGATCCGAACAGTTCGAGTGTATGGTGCTTGTGGGCCAATATTTCCTCGGTCTCACGTCCGGTTATGAAATCTATAACATAGTCCGAACGGAAGTTCTCCTTGATGGCAGCAATGGCATTCAGAGCTATCAGCAACTGTTTCTCGGCCTGTATCTTCTCCTTCGGATGACGACAGTTATCGCAGTTGCCGCAGTTTTCCACATCGTAGACCTCACCAAAATAATGCAGTAGCATCTTCCTACGGCACACTGAGGTTTCAGCATATGCCGATGTCTCCTGAAGCAGCTGCCGGCCTATGTCTTGTTCTGCCACAGGCTTGCCTTCCATAAACTTGTCGAGTTTCTGCAAATCCTTATGAGAATAGAACGTTATACAAAGTCCCTCACCACCATCACGACCGGCACGTCCGGTCTCCTGATAATATCCTTCGAGACTCTTGGGTATGTCATAATGTATAACGAAACGCACGTCCGGTTTGTCGATACCCATTCCGAAAGCTATTGTGGCCACTATAACGTCTATTTTCTCCATCAGGAAGTCGTCTTGTGTCTGCGAACGCGTCGAAGAGTCAAGACCGGCATGATACGCCGCTGCCTTTATTTCGTTAGCACGGAGAATAGCTGCAAGCTCTTCCACTTTCTTACGAGAGAGACAATAAATAATACCACTCTTTCCACTATGCTGTTTTATGAACTTGATAATGTCTTTGTCCACAGCATTAGTCTTCGGACGCACCTCATAATATAGGTTAGGACGGTTGAAAGAACTCTTGAATTCCTGTGCATCGGGCATCCCGAGATTCTTCTTGATGTCCGTTCGGACCTTGTCCGTAGCCGTAGCGGTAAGGGCTATCACCGGAGCCTTTCCAATCCCGTTTATGATAGGCCGTATACGCCGGTATTCCGGCCGAAAGTCGTGCCCCCATTCCGATATGCAATGAGCCTCGTCTATGGCATAGAACGAAATCTTAACAGTCTTGAGGAAATCCACATTATCCTCCTTGGTCAGTGACTCCGGAGCCACATACAGCAACTTAGTATGTCCGGCCCGTATGTCATTCTTAACCTGATCGATGGCCGCCTTATTTAGCGACGAGTTAAGATAATGTGCCACTCCATCGGTTCCACACAGATTACTTATGACATCTACCTGATTCTTCATCAAGGCTATCAACGGAGAGATTACTATTGCAGTGCCATCCATAAGCAATGACGGTAATTGATAACATAACGACTTACCACCTCCCGTGGGCATGAGCACAAACGTGTCTCTGCCAGCGAGAACATTACTTATTATGGCTTCCTGATCACCTTTGAACTTGTCAAAGCCAAAATATCTCTTCAGAGATTCCGTGAGATTAACCTTATATGCCATATTATCGTGATATAGATTATTTATGTGTGTTACGCTTCCAACTGATGAAGGTGGGATTTGTCAAGTTGCCTACGGGCATAGTCAAGAGTAACATTGAATGTCTTGGCCTTCTTCGACGGCACTTCAAACATGGCGTCCATCATAATGCTCTCCACAATCGAACGCAGTCCGCGAGCTCCCAACTTATATTCAACCGCCTTGTCTACCACAAGGCTGAGAACCTCGTCACTAAACGTAAGTTTGATTCCGTCCATGTCAAACAGTTTGACATACTGCTTGATGATAGAGTTTTTGGGTTCCGACAATATCCTGGCCAGAGCCTCCCTGTCAAGCGGATTCAGATATGTGAGAACAGGCAGACGGCCTATTATCTCGGGTATCAGTCCGAAAGACTTCAAATCCTGTGGCAAAACATACTGCATCAGGCCACTTTTATCTATCTTACGGACATTCTGAACCGAGTTGTATCCAACAACATGAGTATTCATGCGCTGGGCTATCTTCTGCTCTATTCCGTCAAAAGCTCCTCCGCAGATGAACAGTATGTTCCTTGTGTCCACATGTATGTAATCTTGATCGGGATGCTTCCGCCCGCCCTTTGGCGGTACATTGACAATAGTACCCTCAAGCAGTTTGAGCAGTCCCTGCTGCACGCCCTCACCACTAACGTCGCGCGTTATTGACGGATTGTCGCTCTTGCGGGCTATCTTGTCTATTTCGTCTATGAAGACTATACCACGCTCCGCAGCCGCAACATTATAGTCAGCCACCTGAAGCAAACGCGAAAGTATGCTCTCCACGTCCTCACCCACATATCCGGCCTCTGTGAACACCGTCGCATCGACAATGGTAAACGGTACATCAAGCATCTTGGCTATAGTCCGGGCCAGAAGAGTCTTTCCCGTACCAGTGCTTCCCACCATTATTATGTTGCTCTTCTCAATCTCCACACCACTGTCATCCTTCGGCTGTTGCAAACGCTTGTAATGGTTGTAGACTGCCACCGAAAGAAAACGCTTGGCCTCGTCCTGACCGATGATATATTCATCGAGATATGACTTTATATCCTTTGGTTTGGGAACTTTCTTGATATTGAAATTCCCGTCATCATCCCCTTTTGCCGATACGTCACCAGCTGCCGGTATGGCGGATTGGACTATCTGATAAGCCTGTGTGGTACAGTCCTCACAGATAAATCCATTAAGCCCTGTGATGAGCAGGCGCACTTCCTTCTCCCCACGTCCGCAGAAGCTACAAACTTTCTTCATCGCCACCACTTCTTACTTTTTCCTCGTCAACACGTTGTCTATCATGCCATACTCCTTGGCCTCGTCGGACGTCATCCAGTAATTGCGGTCAGAGTCGTTCCACACTTTCTCATAAGGAGTATGCGAATGGTTGGCGATAATGGTATACAGTTCCTTTTTGAACTTCATTATCTCCTTGGCCTCTATCTCGATATCCGAAGCCTGCCCCTGCACACCGCCCAACGGCTGATGTATCATAACACGACTGTGGGTCAGCGCCGAACGCTTGCCCTCGGCACCTGCCACAAGCAACACGGCTGCCATAGAAGCAGCCATACCCGTGCATATGGTGGCTACATCGCTTGATATGAACTGCATCGTATCGTAGATGCCCAGACCGGCTGTAACACTTCCGCCGGGCGAATTGATGTATATGGAAATATCCTTACCTGAGTCCACAGAGTCAAGATAGAGCAACTGTGCCTGCAAGGTATTGGCCGTATAGTCGTCAATCTGTGTTCCCAGGAAGATTATACGGTCCATCATCAGACGCGAGAAAACGTCCATCTGTGTAACATTGAGCTGACGTTCCTCAAGTATATACGGGTTAAGATACTGAGCCTGCGAGCTCACCACTTCGTCAAAAACAAGGCCGTTGATGCCTAAATGCTTGGTCGCATATTTTCTGAAATCTTTCATCATTTTTGTTTCCTTTCTATATCCAAACCGAAATAAAAAGGGAGGTTATCGACCTTTTTATTCGTTCGTTGGAACAAAATTAATAAAAAAAGTCGATAACCTCCTTAATTGTGAGATTATTTTTTAGAAAAAACAAATTATTTTTCCTGCATCATCTTGTTGAAATCGTCGAGTGACATAGTTTTCTCGTTGAGCTTGACTATGCCCTTGAGAGCGGCAATAAGTTTCACATCAATGGCACGGTCAACGAGAGAGTCGATATTCTTGCGCTCCTTCAGCATATCATCGGCATACTTATCGAGATATTCATCGGGCACGTTTGTCATACCATACTGTGCAAACTGTGCACGGGCCGACTCTATAGCCACATTCTTGATATCCTTGTCGTCAACCTTGATCTCGTTGGCAGCGACAAGCTGCTCCTTGATAAGATGCCACTTGAGTTCCTTTATGCTGGCCTCGTAGTTGTCCTCTACAAACTTCTCATCCTTGTCCTTGTTATTGTTCTGCATGATACGCTTCAACAAAGCGTCCGGGAACTGCAGTTCGCCCACTTTATTCTCAATGTAAGCACGTGTATCAAGCAAGAACTTATAGTCTGTCTCAACTGCGAGCTGCTCCTTGATGCCTTCGGCTATCTTCTGACGGAAAGCGGCTTCATCCTTTACCTCATCCTTACCGAACACTTGATCAAACAGTTCCTGATTTACCTCTGCCTTTACGAAACGCGAAACTTCATTAACCTGGTATGTAAAGTCAGATGTCATTTCTGCCACTTTCTCCTTGTCAATCTTCAGAAGCGAAGATACCTCGGAATCGTTGTCTGGATAAGCCTTGCGGGGATTGAATGTGATGATGTCACCAAGTTTGGCACCGTTGAACAGATTCTTCTGCTCTTCCACCTTGATGTATTCCGGCATCATTACGGCACCCTCCACGGTAATACCGTTTTCTTTCACATTACCTTCAGCGTCAAGTTCGCGCAAGTCGCCTTTCAACAAGTCACGCTGTGCGGGATCGTAAGCCTCCACTTTCTCATGATGGCCTGTACGTGAGCAGAACATATCCACCTGCTTTTCCACGAGAGCGTCGTCAACCTCAATGTTATAGTAGTCAACCGTATCGTCGGCTGTCATTTCGGCCTTAAACTCAGGAGCCACAGCTATATCGAACACGAACTCCATAGTCTCGTCCTTCTCAGGGTCAATCATTTTCTGCTTGTCACTCGGCAGAGGTTCGCCAAGCATCTGTATCTTGTTCTCGCGTACATATTCATAAAGTTTCTCGCCAAGCAACTTGTTCACCACGTCCATCTTGACAGAAGTACCGAACTGACGTTTAATCATTCCCATTGGAACCTGACCGGGACGGAATCCGGGCACATTGGCCTTCTTGCGATAGTCTTTCAACTGCTTGTCTACAGCTGGCTGATAGTCCTCCTTCTCGAAAGTCAAGGTCATCAGACCATTGATTTTGTCGGGGTTTTCAAATGAAATATTCATCTTAATTTTATTATTATTAATGTATTAGTCGTTTTTTTCGAGGTGCAAAAATACGGATAAATGCCGTAAACTCCTAACGTTTACGATTTTTTAACTATTTCCAAGAGCCCCTCCCGGTAGGGTGGCCATAATTTGTCTGTCATTTTTAGTATCAAAATAGCATCAAATTTAGCAATAACTGTATGATATTTAAATAATTGACTTTTTATATTGTAGCTCAAAAATGAACGTTATATGAGCAGAGTCGTTAAAATACAAAATTACTCAATTGCAACAATGTCATATTCTGTATTTTAATAAGTTGGTCAACAGAATTAAATTAGAACGCGCCCCAACGGGGCAACAAGCCCATAGCCCGGGGCAGAGCGAAACGGCACCCCGGGAATCAAACACCGACACTCCGCGCCCTGCAAGGGCAAAAGCATAAAAACACAAGGGATGTAAAAAAAATGTAAGTATTTGATAATTAACGCTTTTGCCCTTTCAGGGCGAATGTATGAATCGTATTATTCCCGGGGTGCCGCTTCGCTCTGCCCCGGGCTATGGGCTTGTTGCCCCGTTGGGGCGCGTTCTGGTTTAATACTGTGACTAACTTAATATATTTTTGACTATGATTTCAGAAATGAACAATAAGTTTTGGACGCCCTACCCTCCTGGGCTCCCCAAGGGGAGGTGAAGCCGCATGGGGATTTATCTTGTGCGGTCGGTTCCTCCCCTTGGGGAGGTTAGGAGGGGCTTACTCCTGGAAATCTTTCTTACGCAAAACGAAGTCGCGTCCGAGATATTTCTCGCGAACAATCTTGTTGGCAGCGAGTTCCTCCGGATTACCTTGGAAAAGTATCCGCCCCTCGAAGAGCAGATAGGCACGGTCGGTGATGCTCAGAGTCTCGTGCACGTTGTGGTCGGTAATGAGTATGCCAATGTTGCGGTCCTTCAACTGCCAGACAATCTTTTGAATGTCGCCGACGGCAATGGGGTCGACACCGGCAAAAGGCTCGTCGAGCATGATAAACTTAGGATTTATGGCCAGACAACGCGCTATCTCTGTACGGCGGCGTTCACCACCGGAAAGGCGGTCACCGGTATTCTTGCGCACTTTCTGTAAACGGAATTCGCTTATAAGGCTCTCAAGCTTGTCGAGCTGCTCCTGGCGGTTGAGTTGCGTCATCTCGAGCACAGACATGATATTGTCCTCCACGCTCAACTTACGGAACACGCTGTTTTCCTGTGCCAGATAGCCGATACCGGCCCGAGCACGTTTGTAGACGGGATAGTCGGTGATCTCAAGATCGTCAAGATAAATATGTCCGCCGTTAGGCACGATGAGCCCCGTCGTCATATAGAACGACGTGGTCTTTCCGGCTCCGTTGGGACCGAGCAGGCCCACAATCTCGCCCTGACGCACATTTATTGACACGTCGTTCACCACTGTGCGCTTGCCGTAACGTTTCACCAGACCCTCCGTACGCAGTGTCATACATTCCTTGGCAGCCGGTGTGGCAACCGTATTGTTGTCTATGCTGTCGCTCATGTGATTAAGTACTTAATTGTTTAAACGGCACAAAAGTACATCAAAAAAACGAGAATACGGACGATTGGAGCGAAAAACAGATATAAAGATTAGATAACGCGGCATAAAATGCCGGCTTATAATCGCACGAACATTAAACCACGAGCGTGCGCGAAGAAACCTGCAAAATAGTTGCACGATAGAATAACTTTCATTACCTTTGCAACATGAAGCGTCGGATATTGACATACGGTGGTTACTTCGAGGCATTCATGAGAACCTTGAAGGAAAAGGAACAAGAGAAAATCCAATATGGTCTTCTCTTGCTCAAAAGCCAAGAAAGACTTCCCAAGAAGTTCATCAAACTAATCAGGGACGGACTGTACGAGTTACGTACTGAATATGGAAGCAACATCTTCCGGGTGTTTTTCATATTTGATGAAGGAAAAGTCGTTGTCTTGTTCAATGGCTTTCAAAAGAAAAGCCAGAAGACACCGCCAAATGAAATTGAAAAAGCATTAAAGATAAAGGAGGCATATTATGCAGACAAACAATCATCAAATAGTTGACTACGACCTCGTACTTGACCGGAAGTTTGGCAAGGAAGGGACACAAGAGCGTATCAAGGCAGAAGAAGACGCTCTTTCTTTCTACTCCGGCCGAATACTGCTTGATGCACGCAAGGAGGCAAAAATTACTCAAACGGAACTGGCAAAGCGCATCAACTCCACCAAGTCCTATATATCCAAGGTAGAGAATGGAGTAATAGTACCCAGTGTCGGTGCGTTTTACAGAATCATCAACGCACTCGGAATGAGGGTGGAAGTCGTCAAAACGATATATTAGGAAATACCAGCCAAAGACAATGAAGGGTTGTGTCAAAGTGCTATGATTAAATTTTGACAATAATGAGATTATACACTGGCATGATAAAGAAAATGATTTTTTTTAGAAGAAAGATAAGAAAATAAATCCACAACACTATGACTTCGTATAATATTTTTATAAAGAGGACGTACCGTGGTTCCAATCGGTTTATACTGTGCCTTGATGGATCTGTGCCAAAACAGGCTCAACCTCTTAGAAAAACCAATTAATTATTTTTACAAAACACTTTCTCGCTCATCACAAAATCGCATTTTCCCGCCAACACCCCGAAAAACACCATTTTTCGGTCAAAACAGGACACACTGATAATCAGCAAGTTACGCTCACATATTCATAACAACACCTTGTAAAGAAAGCAGAGAGGCCCTCGCGAGGTTGCCGTAAGGGCCTCCCGGCCCTGCAACGAGGCCGTTGCGAGAAGACAACTACGCCGTAATGGCATCACCGGGAGGCCCTTACGGCAAGAGACAGACACTCGAAATGTGTGTCAAGAAAGCAGAGAAGGCCTCCCGGCTTTTCTATTTCGAGAAAAAAGAAGTGCGTTTTTTTAAGAAAAAGCGAGACAATACTACTTTTTCCATACACTGTCACCAAAAGGCATCCGCCTTGCCATATTACTACAGGACTGACGAAGTATCGGAGCCGGCGGAGTATCCGGATTAATGGCGAAGCAGAATCAAGAGCAAGACGGTGATGCCCCGTAATGAAGCATATTCTCTCATAAGCACTTAATTAGATAACGCACGTGAAAAAACTCCAAAAAAGACTACCACCGGCAGACAAGACGATGGCGAAAAGAATATTTTCAGTATCTTCGCACCATGAGATTGCAATTGTATCTGCAATTTGGAATACAACCAATCTGATGTCTAACTAATAAAACAAGGAGGATAACATTATGAACTATTCAGAGAAAAAACACAATGCAAGCAATGAAGAGAAGACAACCATCAAAGACTATCCCGAGATGAACCAGGGACTGCCCGTACAGCAGGTGATAACCGACGGGGAGGAGCCTACAGCCAAGGAGTTGAGAGACGCCACACGCGAGATGGGCATAGACATTGACACGCCCGACCGCGGATAACTTTTAGTTAAGAGTGTAGAGTTGTGAGTGCAAAGGTATGATTACCCTTGGTGGTTGAGCTATCATAAGGTAATCATACCTCTGCACTCACAACTCTGACATCTTCACTTTAAGTTAATATCCGTTGTTATTTTCAAAAACTATTCGCGATATTGCAGTTTCTTGGGTATTTTGGTTATTTTTGCACAGTTAAAATCCAAAATACCCACAAAACGGTCTGACGACCGATGAAATGGGGCAAAACAACAACACATCAAAATGTTACTGTCTAAATATCTTAACACGCTGGGACGCTACTTGATGCTCATGGGACGTACATTCCAAAAGCCGGAACGAATGAGAATGTTCTTCAAGGAATATATCAAGGAAATGTCGCAATTGGGGGTCAACTCAATAGGCATCGTGCTGCTAATATCGTTCTTCATCGGTGCTGTTATCTGCATACAGATGAAACTCAACATACAAAGCCCATGGATGCCCCGATGGGTGACGGGCTACACCACAAGAGAAATTATGCTGCTTGAGTTCTCCTCGTCGATAATGTGTCTGATACTGGCAGGCAAAGTGGGGTCCAACATTGCTTCAGAGATAGGCACAATGCGTGTTACGCAACAGATAGACGCCCTTGACATAATGGGTGTCAACTCAGCCTGTTACCTCATACTGCCCAAAATATTGGGACTGATAACCATAATGCCGTTTCTTGTAATATTCAGCTCAGCCACAGGCATACTCGGAGCCTACGGAACGGCATATATAGGGCACGTCCTGAGTCCGGAGGATCTGACATTGGGACTTCAGCACACTTTCAACCCATGGTTTGTATGGATGAGCATTATCAAGAGCCTGTTCTTTGCGTTCATCATATCGAGCGTGCCGTCATACTTCGGCTACACGGTGGAAGGCGGGTCGGTCAATGTGGGCAAAGCCAGCACTGATGCCGTAGTGAGCAGCAGCGTATTGATATTATGTTCAGACGTGTTCCTGACGCAGTTGTTGTCGTAGTTTTTTTCAGGATTAAAATTAGTTAGCGGGAGTTACCGCTCCTTACGGCCGCTCAGTAGTCAAAGACAAATGTCTTATAAAACCATCCACAGGGCCGTTGTCTTTAAATCCCGAGTGGGCACAGCCCACGATAACTCCTCTAACTCCCTTTAACTCCTTAAAATAAAAAAAGAATATGATCGAAATAAAGAATCTCTGCAAATCATTCGAAGACAAACAAGTACTGAAAGACATCAGCGCTGTGTTCGAAAACGGAAAAACCAATCTGATAATAGGACAGAGCGGCAGCGGAAAAACAGTATTGATGAAAAATCTCGTGGGGCTGCTTGACCCTACAAGCGGCGAAGTACTGTACGACGGTCGCGACTTTGTAGCAATGTCAAAGAAAGAAAAAATCATGCTTCGACGTGAGATGGGTATGATTTTCCAAAGTGCAGCATTGTTCGACTCACAGACCGTGTTGGAAAACGTAATGTTCCCTTTGGACATGTTCTCAAACATGAACCTTCGCGAACGCCAACAGAGGGCACGCACATGCCTCGACCGGGTGAACCTGGTGGAGGCCGAGCGCAAATATCCCGGCGAGATATCAGGTGGCATGCAGAAGCGCGTTGCCATAGCACGCGCCATAGCGCTGAATCCGAAATATCTGTTCTGCGACGAGCCAAACTCTGGATTGGACCCGAAGACATCGCTCGTAATCGACGAACTACTGCACGGCATCACACAGGAATTTGACATTACGACCATCATCAACACACACGACATGAACTCGGTGATGGGCATCGGTGAGAACATCATATACATATATGAAGGGCAAAAGGAATGGCAGGGACATAGCAAAGACATCATGGAATCTACCAACCGCAAACTTACCGACTTCATCTTTGCCAGCGACTTGCTAAAACAAATGAGGGCCGCAGTAAGAGGAAAAGAATAAAAAAAACGTCAAATCTGATTTTCATTAACGTAAGATATCATAAACTATTCAAAACACACATTGTTTGCACTTTCTTAATGCGTATCTTTGTCTCGTAAGTATATAATTAATGTATAACATTCTGACTAAATGATTATCACGACTATGAGACAAAGACTTTTTTTTATCATCGCATCACTGATGATGCTCGCACATGCAACAAAAACGGAAGCCTGTACCGGTATCACACTCAAAAGTATGGACGGCCGGACAGTAGTGGCACGAACCATTGAATGGGGAGGCAGCAGTCTGGAAAGCAGCTACGTGATTGTGCCTCGGGGATATACACACAGTTCTTACATCAACGGCCAAAAAGACGGGATGCAGTTTAAAGCCCGATACGGATATGTGGGCATGGCCGTGGAAACAGAAGAAAATGTAACCGAAGGACTAAACGAAGCGGGACTATCGGCCGGTCTGTTCTACTTTCCACATTACGGAATGTACGAGAAATTCGACCCAAGCAACAGACATACAACCATAGGAGACCTTCAAGTTGTAGCATGGATTTTAAGTAACTTCAAGACTATAGACGAAGTTAAAGAAAGCATCAGAAATATACACATAACAACGGCAGATCCACGATCCTCTACCGTGCATTGGCGCATAGCCGAGCCTTCGGGACGACAGGTGGTATTGGAAATCGTTAATGAAAAAGTGAATTTCTATGAAAACACTTTGGGGGTTCTAACCAACTCTCCGGGATTTGAATGGCATATGACCAACCTGAACAACTATATCAATCTGCGGCCCGGCACAGAAGAGCCGCGCGAATTCGCCGGGATTACAATGGCCTCGTTCGGGGCAAGCAGCAGCATGCTCGGTCTGCCGGGCGACGCCACTCCGCCGTCAAGATTCGTAAGGGCCGCATTCTACAAGGCCACAGCGCCACAAAAAGCCACAGCCAATGAAAGCGTGATGCAATGTTTTCAAATACTGAACAATTTTGATATACCTGTAGGCATAGAGTTTGCCGGTGGAAAAATCCCGTCAGACATCCCCAGTGCCACTCAATGGACCGTAGCAACAGACATGAGCGGCAAAAAGATATACTACCGCACAATGTACAACAGTGCCATACGATGTATAGATCTAAATTCAATTGATTTCGGAAAGGTAAAATATCAGTCGGCTCCACTTGACAAAGTAAAAACACAGCCGATAACGATGATAAAAATAAAATAGTTAAATTGAATTAAAAATCGGGGGGGGTAAAACGTGTATAAATATTTTTATTACCTTTGCAAGCAAAGCTGCCGTTTTGTTGAGAAACGGGTCTTCGCTTGGCAAAATGGTACAATATAGGTTAAAAGAAGACCCACTTTTAATATCTAAAACTCGAAAAAACAGTTTATATATGACAATGGCGGTATCAAAATCTGGAACATCCCAGATTTGATACCGCCCATATATTTCATAAACATGTATTGGGAAAACAGTTCTATCTCATCTTCCAAACTCCATCATGCTCAATCATCGGCACCACAATCTCTTCCCGCACACTATCACCGAAGCACAGCATGAGATACACCAATGTATGTCCGGAGATGGAATCGGTCTTGACCCGCAATACATCCACGCCACTCATACCTTTATGTTCACGCTGCTGAATGACAGCAAACATCTTGGCATTGGTTGTCAACTGCTCACGGTAACCGTCAGGAATGGTGTCAGGAACATTAAGTCCTGCTACATATTCGGCATAACGCCCCGCTATAAGATGGTCGTAATATGTCTTCGCCGCCCGTGCTGCCAATTCCTCGGGTGCTGGCTTCGACTCACCGCATGCTCCAAAGAATACAGGCACAAACATCAGCGTGCACATTGACATATATCTTGTCATGGCATAAAGCCTTAGGCTAATGACACTCAGGCAATGGCTACGCATCTACTTCTGACGTATGAAGATGTTGACAGGCGTGCCGGTAAGTGTCCAGTTCTCGCGCATCTTGTTCTCGAGGAATCGACGGTATGGCTCTTTGACATACTGCGGCAGATTTGCATAGAACACAAATGACGGTATCTGCGTGTTAGGCAACTGTGTACAATACTTTATCTTGATATACTTTCCCTTGATAGATGGTGGCGGATAGGCTTCTATCAGCGGCAGCATCACTTCGTTGAGCTTCGATGTCCCGATCTTTGCCTTGCGGTTAAGATAAACTTCTTTTGCAGTTTCAAGCACACGGAAAATACGCTGCTTGGTGAGTGCAGAGGCAAAGATAATCGGGAAATCGACAAACGGGGCCATACGCTTGCGAATGGCTGCTTCGAACGTATCAATGACTTTCTGGGTCTTGTCTTCCACAAGATCCCACTTGTTGACCACAACCACAAGCGACTTGTTGTTCTTCTGTATCAACTGAAATATGTTCATGTCCTGTGCTTCGATACCTCGTGTGGCATCTATCATGAGTACACAGACATCGCTGTTTTCTATGGCACGGATGGAACGCATCACACTATAGAACTCCAAATCTTCAGTAACCTTGTTCTTGCGGCGTATGCCGGCGGTATCGACAAGATAGAAATCAAATCCGAACTTGTCATAACGTGTATAAATACTGTCACGTGTGGTACCGGCAATCTCTGTCACGATGTTGCGTTCCTCACCGATAAAGGCATTTATCAGACTGCTCTTTCCTGCATTTGGGCGCCCGACAATAGCAAAGCGAGGTATGCCGTCTTCTATCAGTTCGCCGCCATCGGTGGGCAACTTGTCGAGTACAATGTCAAGCAGATCGCCAGTGCCACTGCCTGTGGCCGCACTTACACAGTAAGGCTCGCCCAAACCGAGTGAATAAAACTCGGCGGCATAATACTGATGTACATTATTGTCGGCCTTGTTGGCCACGAGAATTACAGGCAACTTGGAACGCCGCAGGATTTTGGCTACATCCACATCGAGATCAGTAACACCGTTTGTCACATCAACGAGAAAGAGAACCAGACCGGCCTCTTCTGTGGCTATGATTACCTGCTTGCGTATTTCCTCTTCAAAAATATCATCGGAATTGACCACCCATCCGCCGGTATCCACTACCGAAAATTCGCGGCCGTTCCATTCACACTTGCCATACTGGCGGTCGCGAGTGGTACCTGCCTCGTCGCTCACTATCGCCTGACGCGACTTGGTGAGACGATTGAAAAGCGTAGACTTGCCCACATTGGGACGACCTACTATAGCTACTAAATTATTTGCCATAATCTATGTATATTTATTATTAGAAACAACCCATACCAAATAGTGGGAACTGCCGCTTAAAAGCACCAGACACAGCATGACTTAATATTCAAGGCTGTTTCTATATTAATCACTGTTCTATCCATCTTATTCCGGATTGTATCCGAAATTATTAAGTTCTTTCTGCGAACTGCGCCAATCCTTATCTACTTTGACAAATACTTCAAGGTAGATGCTCTTGCCGAAGAATTTCTCAAGTGATTTGCGGCTTTCTGTACTGACCTTCTTAAGTGCCACGCCTTGATGGCCTATGATGATACCTTTCTGCGAGTCACGCTCCACGTAAATCACAGCACTGATATGTATGCGGCGGGCATCTTCCTTGAACTGCTCCACACTCACCTCCACCGAGTAAGGTATTTCTTTATCGTAGTAAAGCAGTATTTTCTCACGGATTATCTCACTTACGAAAAATCTGGCAGGCTTGTCTGTCAGCTGCTCTTTGTCGAAATATGGAGGACTGTCGGGCAGAAGTTCGCGTATGCGGTTGAGCAACATATCCACACCAAATTTGTTCTTTGCCGATATTGGCAGTATCTCTGCTGTAGGCAAAAGCCCATGCCAACGCTCCACAATGTCGCCCAATGTCGTCTGATCGCTTTGGTCTATCTTGTTAATAAGCAGTAATACAGGCACATTCATACGTGCCACCTTATCAAGGAAATCACGATTCTTCTCCGGATCTTCCACCACATCAGTCACATATAGCAAGACATCAGCATCTTGTAACGCCGATTCCGAAAAAGCCAGCATTGACTCTTGCAATTTGTAATTGGGCTTGAGCACTCCCGGAGTGTCGGAAAAAACAATCTGCATGTCGTCCGTATTTACTATGCCCATAATACGATGACGCGTCGTTTGGGCTTTAAAAGTGGCTATAGAAATACGCTCACCCACCAATTGGTTCATAAGCGTTGATTTGCCGACATTGGGATTTCCCACTATGTTCACGAATCCGGCCTTGTGCATAAGATATATCTTTAGTTTTAATTGACAAAAAAACGCACCTTAATCATAATCGTTAGGATGCGTTTTTTTGTTCTGTGTCTGATTTAATTGTCCGTTATTTAGCCGCTGCAGCCGAACCGTCATACGCCCACTTATAGTAAGAAGCTCCGTGAACAAATCCGGCTCCGAAAGCAGTGAAGATCAGATTGTCTCCCTTTTTCAAGCGATTCTCGTTTTCCCAAAGAGCCAACGGGATGGTGGCTGCACTTGTATTTCCCAAATGCTCTATATTGACCATCACATTGTCCATTGACAAGTCAAGACGTTTGGCAACGGCCTCAATGATGCGCATGTTGGCCTGATGGGGCACAACGAAAGCAATATTATCTTTGTTCAGTCCGTTACGTTCAGCTATGAGGGCACAGTCGTCGCTCATGTTCGTCACGGCATAACGGAACACCGTACGCCCCTCCTGATAGAGATAATGCAGACGATGGTCTACTGTGAAATAAGACGGAGGACAAACAGAGCCGCCGGCCTTCAGATGAAGGAAAGGCAGACCTTTGCCGTCGGTGCGGAAATATGAGTCTCGCAAACCGAGTTCCGGTTCGGTAGTACCTTCCACAAGTACAGCGGCAGCACCATCTCCGAAAAGAGCACACGTGCTACGATCCTTGTAGTCAACTACCGATGACATCTTGTCGGCACCTATAACGATTATCTTTTTATAGCGGCCACTCTCTATCATCGAGGCTGCCGTATCAAGCGTGTAGAGGAATCCACAGCATGCGGCCCACATATCAAACGCATATGCGTTTTTCAATCCGAGCTTGCCGAGTACGATCGAAGCCGTTGAAGGGAACTTGTAATCTGCAGTAGATGTTGTAACTATAAGTGCGTCTATAGTATCAGGATCTACACCTGTTTTCCGGAGCAACTGTTTCGCTGCCTTACGCGCCATGTACGAGGTACCAAGACCTTCTTCTGTCAGAATACGACGTTCCTTGATGCCGACACGCGTCATAATCCACTCGTCGTTGGTGTCAACCATTCTCGACAATTCCTCATTATTGAGTACATAGTCGGGAACATAGCCACCTATACCGGTGATTATCGCGTTGATCTTCTCCATTATTCAGCTACTTCTTCCTTTACGATAGCAATCTTACCCCTGTAGTAACCACAAGTCGGGCATACAGTATGATATACATAGTAAGCACCGCAGTTAGAACATACTGCCAATGTAGGTGCTACTGCCTTGTCATGGGTTCTTCTTTTAAGTGTGCGAGTCTTTGACTGTCTTCTTTTAGGATGTGCCATAATTCTTTAATGTTTTAAAAATCTTTTAATTTTTCAGTTTCAATAATTCGCTCCATCTCGGGTCTATAGTCTTCTCATCCACCCCACCGCTACTTCGGGTAGCTGAATAATGCTCTGTGAGCATCTCTATCATCGCACGGTTACATTTTCCAGGTGCATGCACGTGCTTAATGGGAATGTTCAAAACTACAAATTCGTATACGAACCATGATATATCGATAATACCTTCGTTCTCGTCAACTATCACGAGTTCATCCTTTTCCGAATAATCCTCACCGAAACGAGCCACGAGATGAGTGTCTGTTTTTATGTCCTGAGGGATATCGTCAAGACACCTGTCACACGGCACAATCACCTCGCCTTCAATGTGAAAGTCCAAATCAAAATAGCGCTCGGCAACTTTATGAATAAGCAATCCGACACACACTTTACCTTTATGCACTTCTGATGACCCGACAGCCTCAAAAAAGCCATCGTCAAGACTGAACTCAAACGTCGTATCGCCGTCTTTCAGCCCTTTCAAATCAATCTTAAAAGGTTCTAAACTACACATTTCGGGATGCAAAGGTACTAATTATTTTTCATATAAGACAATCTATCCGTATTTTTTTGGATCTTTTGCCAATAAAAAACAATAAGAAAACGGTGATTATCTGAGTTTTGTATTCAACAAGAGCATTTTACAAACCACTACATAAAAACCATAAATACCAATGTGCAGATTTGAAAGCATACGTCAAATTGTCCGCCACATAATCAAGTTCTATTCTGACAATGCACTATATCCTAAGTTCTATTCTGAACGTTGTTCCCTTACCGACTTCCGAACTCTTTACGTATATCCTTCCATCGTGATACTCTTCAACAATACGCTTGGCAAGCGACAGTCCCAGCCCCCAACCTCGTTTCTTTGTGGTAAATCCCGGCTTGAACACATTTTTTATGTCCTTGCGCTTTATTCCTTTACCAGTGTCCGAAACTTCAACAATAACCTTTCCACCTTCCTGAAATAATGCCAACACTATACGCCCATGCCCCTCCATTGCATCAACAGCATTCTTGCAAAGATTCTCAACAACCCATTCAAAGAGCGATGCATTCATCCTTACCGTCACATCATTATCCGGAAAATTGCGTACAATCTCTACTTTAGATGAAGTACGTCTGTCCATGTAATCAATCACATGCCCCAATATTTCGTTCATACTGCAATCTGTAGCCTCCGGCAGAGAACCAATCTTCGAAAAACGCTCTGCTATGCGCTCCAAGCGTTTCACATCCTTATCCAACTCGGGAATCAGAGTGTCGTCAGGATAGCTCTCCTTCAATATCTCCACCCAAGCCATAAGACTGGATATCGGCGTACCCAACTGATGAGCAGTTTCCTTAGACAAGCCTACCCATACCTTGTTTTGCTCAGCACGCTTTGACGACAGTAATGCAAATATAGCCACAACAACAAATATCAAAACTACACCAAGTTGTACATAAGGATATGAAGACAGACGTTTAAGCATGGTTGATTCATCATAACATACAAGCTGATAATCCTTATTGCCCTCACCTATATTTATCCGTATGTACTTTCCAGAACGGAACATATGACGCCCCAAAGCTGCCACATAGGAAATACTATCTGAAGCATTACCGGCCTGAATGTTTATGTTACGATAATCCATAACATTGCCACAAGGATCAAGCACTATCACCGGAATAGTATTGTTACCTTGAATTACATTAAGAATTAGAGTGACATCCGTATCTTCATCGGCATTGTTGAGAGCATGCAACGCCTGAGCCCATACCTCCATCTTATTACGTTCCTCATCGGAAAGATCGCGTACAAGGATATGTGAAACCAACAACGACGTGACAGCTATAACTACAGCCACCAGTACCAAAATTATCTTCACTTGCCTGATTCTGTCAGTCCATTGCATGAGATTTATTCTTTAATCATCTAATTTATTGAATACAAATTATCAATATTCAATGCATATATCTTTCGTAGCCATAACTAACACAAGACATATCCGATGAATATTTCCTAATAAGGAAAACGCAGATACAGCTTTCTTATTGCATCTCTCATGTAACGAATTGAGAATTTCATTAATTGCCAATTCTCAATTTCACATTATTCCCGACCGACCGTCCAAAACAGCCGGATATCTATCACATGGCAAGGCCACGGCCCCGGCAGGGTCCCACCCATACCATACATCCCACACAAACACAAAAAAAATCTCCCCCGCCCGTTTCACCAGACAGGGGAGACATAAAGAAAAGAAGGCGGCCTCCTACTCTCCCGCATTGCATTGCAGTACCATCGGCGCAGGCGGGCTTAACTTCTCTGTTCGGAATGGGAAGAGGTGGGACACCGCCGCAATAAC